>Ga0210407_10000989_pt1 | contig 28378 bp, 27 predicted proteins | sample IncBWC27MmetaG_FD_150860 | JGI IMG/M metagenome (GOLD analysis project Ga0210407, IMG submission 150860) | Forest soil microbial communities from Barre Woods Harvard Forest LTER site, Petersham, Massachusetts, United States - Inc-BW-C-27-M | ecosystem: Environmental > Terrestrial > Soil >...
CTTTCTTAGCTCGGCGGGTGGCCGCTAGGTTGATCGGGGTGGCCTACCCTTTGTGTTTTTGTTTTTCGCAAAGGGTGGGGCACTCTTATCTCGTTGGAATTACTATACGTTGCTGCGTTCGCTGCGAACCTCAAATCCATTCGAATAGTAACCACAACACAATAGTACTTGACTCGCCATTCTTTCCGTGCTATCATTCTGCATGAATCTCAGCCCAACCCCCTCCGCCGCCTTCCGATCTTACTCCACGCTCGCCACTCACCACCCGTTTACCCCGATCCGATCGGGGCCACTCGCCACTAGCTCCTTTATAACCAACACTTGCAGGATCTCGCCTTCCCAACCTCTTTATCATCAACATTTACATATCCTTCTTGTAAGTGTTGCATCCACAGGGCTTATAACCACCGCAGATGCAACACTTACGCAGTCCACCCCGCCTAACCCCTTTACCAGCAACACTTACGAAAAACACGGGGGGACCCCTCTCTCCCATTTTCTGCCCCTCTCGGATTCACGTTCCCGTGAAACTGCCATTCTCTATGTCCCTTCTTTTCACGCTCTTCCACTCTCTTTTGCGCATTCTTGCACTTCGAAAAAGCCCAAGCCTCTTGTTTTCATGCAATTCCACACTCTTGCGCAAAAACACCACGGGGTGGGGTACCCCCGCCAACCTTCGCACCTCTCCACTCGCGCCAACCACATACCGATCCGACGAGTTACCTTCGCTCCTTCAAGTCACGGAACACAGATCACGCGACACGGATCACGCCACACTGGCCTCCATCTCGGCGCCAAGGAGGAATGACAGCACACCAAAACTGGACGTCGGACCAGTAGATTTTGGCACGCGAGGAAGCGTACTGTGGCCTGGATCGCAGCTCGAAACCGTCAGGTGGGAGAGCAACCTTGTTTTGCGACCGCTGTGGACTGAACTTTCTACCAAAACAATCCGTGTGCACCCGCTGCAAACGCGTGCCGACGCGCTACTGGTTCCAGCTGATGAGCCTGGTGACGCTGCTGGTCGCGCTGGGATGCAACGCGCTCCTGGCCGTGTTCCTCTTGCCGCGTCTGGCCGCGGGGCATTCGCCACATTATGTCTTTCGCGCCTGGTGGTGGGTGGACAAAGAAGCGGCACTCTACGGCTGGGTGCCGCTGGCGATGGCTCTGCTCGCGTGGGACTACTTCGTCTGGAAAGCGGCGCGGCCAAAAGTGAAAGGCTGGTTCACGCGCAAGCTGCTGACGTTTTCGCTGGCGGCCGGCGTGGCGCCGATGATCCCCTGGTGGATTCCCGCGGCGCAGCCTCCAGCACAATTCTTGTCGCTGATCGGCAAGTACCCAGGATTGCCCGCGGCGCTAGCCTGGGGCGTCGTTCTCGTCGTGACCGTGCTCCTCTGCATCGACGCGGAGTCCCGCGACTATCTACTGGGCCACGGCAGAATGCTCAGCATCGTCAGCGCCAGCCTCCTCGTCCTGGTCCTCGCCATGACCGTCGTCGGCTGGACCCTCGCCTACTCCTAACGCGAAGAACAGCAAAATGGCTCAGCGCGGCGCCGCCGTCTTATCCAAAGAAGAACAGAAAAATTCGACACTTAGAGAAGAGGGCGAAGAAGTTGGATTGGTTGCCGAGATGTGGCGCAACATGTTGCGCCACTACAAGTGCGCGGGTGTGGAATCGCGAGGGATCAGAGGCCTTTGGATGCGCGGAAGGCGCGGACGACGGCGGAGACGTCGCGCTGGCCGGCGTCGACTTGGGAGTTGAGATGGCGCATGTCTGCGGCAGTGAGTTTGTCCTCGAGGTCGGCTAGTGCGGCGCGGAGCTGCGGGAATTTGGCGAGTGTGGATTGGCGAACGATGGGGACGGCGTCGTAGGGCGGAAAGTAGTGGCGGTCGTCATCGAGGGCGACGAGGTGGAGTGAATCGATGAGGCCATCGGTGGAATTGCCGGCGACGATGTCGACCTGTTTTTCGAGGAGCGCGCGATAGAGAAGACCGAGATCGAGAACGGTGGGCGGAGCGGCAAAATGGAGATCGTAAGTTTTCGCGAGGCCGGGGAAGCCGTCGGGGCGCTCGAGGAATTCATAGCCGACCCCGGCGCGCCATTTGGGGGCTAGGGACGCGATGTCGGAAAGTTTGCGTAGATTGAGGCGCTGGGCGTCGTCGCCGCGAATGACCATGGCGAAGGTGTTTTCGAAACCGAGCGGCTCGGTGACTTCGAGATGGAAGCGATCGAAGTATTGCTGTTTTACGCGGGCGTAAATGGCGGCGGAATTCTTGCCTGCGGGAGATTCGCCAAGGACGGCAGTGAGGGCGGTGCCGGTGTATTCGACGTAAAGATCGAGCGCGCCGGACGTGAGAGCTTTGTGGACCAGGAGCGTGCCGCCGAGATTGGTTTTGCGCTCGACGAGTATGCCGGTGCGGGCTTCGATGTGCTGGGCGAGTAGTTCGGCGAGGACAACTTGTTCGGTGAAAAATTTGGAGCCGATGATGATTTTGGGTTTGTTTCCATTGTGGCAGGAGGAGAGGAAGCAAAGGATGTTCGAGAGGAAAAGGAAATAGAGGAAACGGAGGGAGGCGCGGCGCATGTCAGCGGGAGTCTCTCATGGTAGAGCTGGAAAACGAAATTTGTGAGTGAGCTCGGGTTGAGAAAGGCGCATGACAGATCTCTGTGAATCTGACACCTCGGCAAGCGGGGCGCAGCGTGTTTTCCGACAGAAGTTCCGACCCGGTCGGAACAGGCTGGAATCTTCGAGGGCCCCTACAATGGGCGCGAAAGACTATTCGTAACGCAGCGACACGATAGGATCGACGCGAGAAGCGCGCCTTGCGGGAATGTAGGTGGCCAGCAGGGCGATAAAACTGAGAAGGACGGCTGCGGTGACCAGAACGACGGGATCCCAGGCTTTCAGGCCGTAGAGCAGGCTGGACATGGAGCGCGTAAGCGCGAGGGACGCGGCTGCGCCGATGAAAACACCGATGAGCGCGAGGACCATTCCCTGGACGACCACCATCTTGCGAACATTTTCGGAGCTCGCGCCCAGCGCCATGCGAATACCGATTTCTTGCGTGCGCTGCTGCACGGAGTAAGCCATCAAACCATAGATGCCGATGGCGGCGAGGAGGAGAGCGATGGCGGCGAAAATGGTGAGAAGGGTCATATTGAAGTTGGCGCGAGCGGTGGATTCGACGACGACATCATCCATGGAGCGGATGTGGGCCACGGGGAGGCCACCGCTGGCGGCTTGAAGTTCTTTTTGGATGGCGGCGCTCAGGGAGAAAGGCTGCATGGAGGTGCGAATAAGCCAAGTGATAGGAATTATGCGGTTTTGCAGAGCGGTCAAGCCGTCCGCGACCTGAGAAATGGGGACGTACATGGAGGGCACGTCGGGTTCGTCCAGGCCCGTTTCGCGAACGGTGGCCACGATGCCGACAATCTGACGCGAGGGCTCCTCAAATTCGGGACCGAGGCCTTTACCAATGGTGATGACTTGTCCGAGAGGATCTTCTTTGGGCCAATACTGCTTAAGCATAGCTTCGTTGATCAGGACGACGTGAGCCGAATTCGCGGTGTCCGCCTCGTTGAAAACCCGGCCGCGAATCAACGCGATGCGCAGGGCCTTGAAGTAGTCTGGCGAAATATCGCGCCACTGAACATCGCCGTTGTACGGGCCCTCCGCGGGAGCGCGCCCCGCGATGTTGAACGGAAGATCCAAACCGCCTTGCAGCGGAGTGCAGCAACTGGCGGCGACGGCTTCGGCGCCGGGCAGGGCGGCGATGCGGCGTTCCGCCTCGCGAACGATTTGATCGGTGCCCGCGGATTTTTCAAAGCGCGCGCCATTGAGAGACATCTGCATGGTGAGGACGTTGTGGGTATTGAAACCGGGGTTGACGGAGCGGAGCGAGCTGAAGGTGCGGATGAGGAGAGTAGCGCCGACGAGAAGAACGAGCGCGAGCGCCATTTCGGTGACGACGAGAATCGAGCGAGCTTTGTTGTGCCGCAATCCGGTGCCGGCACGCGAGCCGCTTTCCTTCAAGGTGACGTTCAGATCGGTGCGCGAAGCGCTAAACGCAGGAATGAGGCCGAAGAGGATGCCAGTGAAAAGCGACACTCCAAGAGTAAAGATGGCGACGCGCCAATCGAGGCCGACAGCCGCACCGTGCTCGCCGATACGCGGAATGTCTCCAGGATTGATGGCGATGAGTGCGCGAACTCCGAGGTAGCCGATGATTAGCCCGAGGATACCGCCAGCGAGCGAGAGCAGGAGGCTCTCGGTGAGCAACTGAGCAATGATGCGCGAACGGCCCGCGCCTAGAGCGGCGCGAAGTGCGATTTCGCGTTTGCGGATGGTGGCTCGCGCAAGCAGCAGGTTGGCGACGTTGGCGCAGGCAATCAGCAGCACCAAGCCGACTGCGCCAAGCAGGATGAGCAGGGCCTGGCGGACGTCGCCAACGATGATGTTGCGAAACGGCTCGACCGTAGCGCTTTCCTTCGCATCCATTTTGCCGGGAAATTTGCGTCGATATTCTTCCGCCGCCAATTTCATGGCGCTTCTGGCCTGATCGAGAGTGACGCCGCCCTTCAAACGGGCAGTGGCTCGGAGGTAATGCGCTTGGTCGATGCTATTGGGATCGGCTTGCAAAGGGAGCCAGAGATCGGCGGGAATCTCGGTCTTGTACGTGGAACCGAGAACTCCAATCACGGTGTACGGTTCGTCGCCAAGCAGGATGATTCTGCCGATCATGGCAGGGTCGCCGCCAAAGCGATTGCGCCACAGGCCGTTGCTGATGACGACGACTCGAGGGCCGCCGGGGCGATCCTCTTCGTCGGTGTAGGCGCGACCGAGAACCACCGGGGCGCCAAAAACGCCGAAATAACCGGCTGAGGCATGGATTCCCTTGATTTGCTCGGGGCGGTCGCCGCCAGTGAGGTTTATGCCGGGACCTGCAAAGTCGTAGGCTGCGGAATACTGAAAAACTTCGGTGTGCTGGCGCCAGACCGTAAATTTCGGCACGGATGTTCCGTCGCCGTTGCCATTGGGGTAAGCCCGGAGAAGGCTGACAAGGCGATCCGGTTCGGGGTAAGAGAGCGGCTGGAGGAGCACGGTGTTGACGACCGTAAAGATTGCGGTGTTGGCGCCGATGCCCAAAGCGAGAGCGAGGATGGCGGTCACCATGAAACCGGGACTGCGGCGAAGGGTGCGAGCCGCGTAGCAAATGTCTTGCCAGAGGTTTTCGAGCAGGCTGGGCCCTTCCATATCGTTACACCCCTTGCGAGCGAGTTATGAGGATTCTACGCATGAGGATCGTGTATTGTTCCACGATTTTTTCACGTTCCATTGTCGACCTTGGAATGCCAGCCCGTGCCGATAAGAGGCAACGGGCTGTGGCTGCGAATTGCGACAGGAGTTCGCATGCTTTTTATAAGACGCGAAGGCGGCGTTCGAGGAGGCCGAGGAGGAAGTCGGCGAGGAGAGCGAGGAGGGCGGCGGGGACGGCGCCAGCGAGGAGCAGGGAATCGTTGACGAGGGCGACGCCGCGAAAGATGAAACTGCCGAGACCGCCGGCCCCGATGGCGGCGGCGATGGTTGCGACACCGATGGTGATGACGGTGGCGGTTCGAATGCCTGCAAGGATGACGGCGAGCGCGAGGGGGAAACGCACGCGCCAGAGAATTTGCCCGGAGGTCATGCCCATGGCTTCGGCGGCTTCGAGGACTGCATGGTCAATACCGGTGAGGCCGACGTAGGTGTTGCGCAAAATAGGAAGAAGCGCATAAAGAACGAGCGCGACAATGGCGGTGCGCTTGCCGATGCCGCCAATAAACGGGATGGGAATGAGAAATCCAAACAGGGCGAGGCTGGGAATGGTTTGAAAAATATTGGCGATGCCGAGAGAGAGGGCGCGAAGAGTGGGACGCTGAACGATGAACATGCCGAGTGGTACGCCAATGAGAATCGCGATGGCCATGGCAATGGCGACGAGCGTCATGTGATCGAGCGTGGCACTCAATATGTCCGCGCGGTGATCCCAGAAAAACGTCCAGGTGTTCATGAGGACGCTCCCGGATCGAGGTCGAGGCACGCGGTGAAAGCTTTTACCTCGGGATGATCGATACGAAGAAAGTCCCGCGGCGCCGCTGTGGCGACGATGCAGCCGGCTTCGAGAAGCACGATGCGGGAGGCGAGCAGCAGCGCTTCGCGAAGATCGTGGGTGACGAAGACGATGGTTTTGTTCAGCCGCCGCGCGAGATCCCCGAATTCGCGCTGGAGTTCCGCTCGCGTGACGGGATCGAGCGCGCCGAAGGGCTCGTCCATTAAAAGGATGGGCGGATCGGCGGCCAGCGCGCGAGCGACACCGACGCGCTGCCGTTGGCCGCCAGAAAGTTCGCGCGGATGCCGCTTTGAAAATTCCGCGGGATCGAGGCCAACCAGGCGAAGCATTTCTTCGACACGCGCGGCGATGCGCGCGCGATCCCATTTTTCCAATTCGGGAACGAGGCCGACATTTTCGGCAACGGTGAAATGGGGAAAAAGGCCCGCTTCTTGAATGACGTATCCGATGCCGCGGCGAAGGCGAATGGGACCCCACTCGGTGGTGGGAAGGCCCTCGACGAGCACCTGCCCAGAAGTGGGCAGTAACATGCGATTAATAAGACGCAACAGTGTAGTTTTTCCGCTGCCGCTGCGTCCCAGCAAAATAAGCGTTTCCCCGCGAGAAACGGTTAGATTGGTACTACAAACGATGGAGCGACCCGGAATATCGTTAATGCGATATACGACTCCCGAGAATTCGATGGAGTTCGATTGTTCAATTGTGCTCTTTGCTTTCATTTCGATTGACATAGTCAAAACCGGGAGGGACCATCATATGGCACCTAGCCTCCCGTCGCCGAATTTTGGCGCATCCTTCGTGCGGAAAGTGCATCCAAAGGAAGGGGAAACACAATGGGAGCTGTCGCTACAGCCGTCCGCATAAAGCACGACCTTCACACTCGACTCGCTAATGCCCGTGCGCGCACGGATGAGCTTTTCGGCATTGTGCGCGAAGAAGCCATGTACGACCGGCCAATCGATCAGCGGCATCGCATCATATTTTATTTGGGCCACGTGGAAGCGTTCGATTGGAACCTTCTCGCGGAGCGGGCATTCGGGCTAAGGCCATTTCAACGAACGTTCGATCACCTCTTCGCTTTCGGGATAGATCCGGTGGATGGCGGCCTGCCGGCGGATACGCCTGCGGATTGGCCGAACCGGGAAGAAGTGCAGCGCTACGTGAACAAGTCGCGCGACGAATTGGACCGCGCGATCGAAGAAGCGCTGGCGCACCCGGATGAGGGGCATCCACAGTTGGTGCAGATGCTGGGCGTGGCGATCGAACACCGCTTGATGCACGCGGAAACGCTGACGTATATGCTGCACCGGTTGCCGAGCGAGAAAAAGATACCGGGTCCACTGGAAGCAGCGCAGGCGAAGACGCGCGCCAAATCCAATCTCGCAGAAATTCCGGCGGGATGGGCGACGCTGGGATTACAACGCGCGCAAGGCGATGAATTCGGCTGGGACAACGAGCTGGACGCCCACGAGGTGGAAGTTCCCAGTTTTGCGATTGAGACCTACAACGTTACAAACCGTGAATTTCTAGGATTTATTCAGGCTGGCGGATACGAAAATCGTTCGCTCTGGGGCGACGAAGCGTGGACCTGGAAAAAAGCTTTCAAAGTTGAGCATCCCGCATTTTGGAAGCGCGAAGGCAATTTGTGGATGCACCGGGGGATGTTCGGCGATATTCGCTTGCCGCTTCATTGGCCAGTTTACGTGAGTCAGGCCGAGGCGTCTGCGTATGCAAAATGGCTGGGCCGCAAATTGCCGAGCGAGGCACAGTTCCATCGCGCCGCTTATGGAACGCCCAACGGCAAGCAGGAGCGCAGCTATCCCTGGGGCGAGGAATCCCCCAGCGAGCGCCACGGCAATTTTGATTTTCAATCCTGGGATCCGTCTCCGGTGGGATCGTATCCCGCGGGAGCGAGCGCCTTCGGCGTGCAAGATCTGGTCGGCAACGGCTGGGAGTGGACGCGCACGGAGTTCGCGCCGTTCGCCGGCTTCGCGCCCATGCCGTTTTATCCGGGCTATTCCGCGAATTTCTTCGATGGCAAGCACTACGTGATGAAGGGCGGCTCGCCGCGCACGGCCGCGTGCATGCTGCGGCGGTCGTTCCGCAACTGGTTCCAGCCGCATTACCCGTACGTCTATGCAACTTTCCGTTGCGTGGAAGACTAAACAAATTCGGCCCCCGGAGACCCAATGTCGACCCCTTCTCTCTCAGTTCGGCATCTGTCTGAATTTGCGTCAGACGTGCGCGCCGGGCTGACCAAACCGGGGCAGCGCGAACTCCCATCGAAATATTTGTACGACGAAGTGGGCTCGGCGCTGTTCGAAACCATTTGCGTGCTGCCGGAATACGGTTTGACGCGGGCGGACGCGCGGCTGCTGCAAAAGCATGCGGGAGAAATCGTCGGCAAACTGCCTTTGCCAGTGCAGGTGGCGGAACTCGGAAGCGGCAGCGGGAAAAAAACGCGCTGGATTTTGGAAGCGCTTTCGAAGCGGCAGAAAACGTATTACTACCCGATTGAGATTTCGCCTTCGGCGCTGGCCGCTTGCGAGAAGGAGCTGGGGCAGATCGATCTGGTGAGCGTGGTGGGATACGAGCAGCCGTATCTGGAGGGCTTGCGAGCGGTCGCGGAGAATCGCGAAAAGGGCGGTCATTTGCTGGTGCTTTTTCTGGGGAGCACGATTGGAAATTTTGACCGCAACGCCGGAGAGGCTTTCTTGCGCGAGATGAGCGCGATATTGCGCTCGGGCGATGCGCTGCTGCTGGGGACGGACCTGGAGAAGGACATTGCGACGCAGATATTGGCTTACGACGACCCCGCGGGGGTTACCTCGGCGTTTAATCTAAATTTGCTTGCGCGGATCAACCGGGACCTTGGGGCGAATTTCGATTTGTCGTGTTTCAAGCATGAAGCGCGGTGGAATTTTGTGGAGCGGCGGATCGAGATGCATTTGCGTTCCACGTGCCGGCAGACCGTGGAGATTCCGGCGGCGGGATTGCGCGTGATGCTGAACGAGGATGAGACGATTTGGACGGAGAGCTCGCACAAATATCAGGCGCAGGAAGTGATTGAGATGGCGCGGAGGATGGGCTTCCGGTGTAACGGGCAGTGGATCGATGAGGAGTGGCCGTTTGCTCAGAATTTGCTGATTGCGGAGTGAAGCCCGCAGCGAGTTTTCAGGTGTGAACCAAGCGCTGCGAGTCTCGTACTCTTCCTGCATCCGACTAATGAAAATACTTAGAACGCTTCGACGCGCCAGACGAGCCGCGCCGACCAGGTTTTTTGCGTGGTGAGGCCGGGGCGCCACACGGCGAGGATTTGCGAGCCTTGGTAGACGCGCTCGAAGCCTTCCTCGGATTCTGAAACCGTTTCAATGGGCGCGACCCAGAATTCTTCGGCGGACGGCGCGTGCAAAGCGACGCGCACGCCTTGCCAGCCATCTTCCATGCGCAGAACCGGGCCGGGCAGCGAACCGCTGAAGCGCAGATTCTGGCGGCCCGTGGGCGTTTCGAAAAAACGGTCGGGCTCGACCGGCGCGAGAAGATTGATGACCGACTCGATGCCGATGGCCACGCGCTTGTCAAAAGGCTCTTTCAGCTTGATGCCGATTTCGCAAGCCACTTCGCAGCCGCGCGGCGCCGGGCCGAAGGAATAACGCTTGATGACGGAGATTTTCGGCGCGTCCGAAGAAGCGCGCGTGAATCCTTGCACGGTGTCTTCGCGAAAAAGTTCGGCGTCGTGCGCGGACGAGGACCTCACGTGGTATATGCCGCCCGCAATGCCGGGATCTTCGCGGAGTTCGAGAGCTTCATAGTTGGCGTGCGTGCGCGCGGGATCAAAAAGCAAAACGCGGAAAGCGTGGCGCGGCCAGCGGTCGTAGCGAAGAAAACGCTCGAGGCCTGGTTCCTTGACTCGGGTTTGTTCGTGAATGGAGACGGCCGCACCAGTGCTCACTTTCCCCGCGGCTTCGCGCAAGCGCGTGTGATACGCCTCGGGACGCCGCTGAAGAGAATTGACGAGCGTGGCGGCGGCAGGGCGAAAATCCAGCGCCGTGAGCGTGCCGCCATCGGAGGGCTTCAGCAGCGCTTGATATTCGGGAGCGGTGAAGAGTAGTTCGCTGGCGCCGTCGGCATCGTAGTCGAGCAGCTCGACGCGGGCGACGAGCGCGCCGGGGGTTTGCTGATCGGCGATAAGCTCGGCGCGGATAAGATTGCGCCAAAGATCGGTGCGCAGATGGGGCGAATACAGGCCGCCGAAGACCCCATGCCAATAAGCATCGTTGCATTGCGCGCGGTGCAGCAGGTCGCGCGCCTGCAAAATCTCGTCGGCCGCTCGCGTGCCGCTGCGCCGTGAAGGCGCGGCAGCGATGCGCGCGGAAACGCGGAGCATTTTTTTGTGCAGCAGGTTGGACTCGGCGTATTTGCGAAAAAAACCGCGCCAGGATCCGCCGCGAAGAAACGCCAGAACTTCCGGGCGAAGCGTGAACTCATTCTGCACGGAGTTGAAGCGCTGGCGAACCTTTGTGGGCAGAACCCACTCCATCATTTCGGTGTAGGAAGCGGTGGGCAGATCGGCGCGACCGAGAGGCGAGTGCGTGGCGAGATATTCGCCGGGCGTGGAAATATGCAGCCAATCGGAATTTTCTTCGAGCGCGGTGAAGAATTTGTCGATCCAGCCGTCCTTGTAGCAGTGCTCGTATGTGCCGGGCCAGACGCCGAACTTTTCCATGTCGTCGCCCATGGCGGCAACGCCGCCGGGATGCAACGCCGCCATTTCCCGCAAGTAGGTGGTGACCTCCGCGACTTTTTCCCAGGGAATCAGATAGCGAAGCGCTTTCTGCCCGGGATAAAGCCACACGCACTGGCCGCGGTCTTCCGCGAGATAAGGACCGAAGAGTTCTTCCGGATCGAAGCCGGCCGAAAGAAAATGCATGTCGTCAACGAGCGTGTAGCCGACGTTGGCGGAAGCCAGAGCCGACGGAAGCTGCGGCTCCCAGACGCGCTCGGCAAGCCACGCGCCCGAGGGACGCTGTCCAAAATGGTTTTCGATGTACGCCGCGAGGCGCGTCACCTGTTCGTGCTGATCCTCCGGCGGAATGGAGACGAGGATCGGCTCGTAAAAGCCGCCGCCGATCATCTCCACCTGGCCCCGTTGAACGAGAGTTCTCAACTGCGCGAAATACTCGGGGCGGTGTTCTTCGATCCAGGTCAGTAGAGGGCCGGAATAGTGGAGCCCGAGATGAATGCCGGGATGGCGCTCGAGTTGTTCGATGAAGGGCAGGTAGCAGGTTTTGTAGGCGCGTTCGAAGACGTGCTCGAAATTGCCGCAGGGCTGATGAGCGTGGATGAGCAGCGCGAGATGGAAATTCTGCGGCATGGGCAAATTTGTCTCTCAAACATAATAACCTGTTGCGAAGAGATGCAAAAACGTGAGCCGCGCTGCTTGCGGAAATTACGCGATTGATTCTCGCGCGACATGAGGTCGCGCAAGCGCGCTCATGGACTCGGTGAGGAGGCCGCGTGCTTTTGCATCCACTGCGTTACGCGCTCCAGGACGGCCGGGGAGATGGTCTCTGCGATCGCGCCGTATTCCGTGGGCGAACCACTTACGCAATGTTGGAAAAGATGATTCAGGCCGGGAAGCTCGGCGGTTTCGAAATCCGTGTTGCCGCCATCGGTGAGCGCTTTTTTGATGAGGGGAAGATTGTCTTTGGCCGGCACCTGTAAGTCTTTTTCGCCGTTCAGGGCCAGCACCGGGCATTTGGTTTGCTGCAGCGCAGGCACGGGGTCGTAATCGAGGAAGAAACGGAACCACGGCGAAGTGACCAGCCGGATTTGCGCCTGCAGCGCCGCGGGCGCCATGGAGTCATTCATGCCCGTGGATTTCACCAGTTCGTCGACTTTGGCTTCCAGCGCGTCGCGATCTTTTTCCTGGCGAACCAGCGCGTACACGTGAAGATCGAACGTGAGGCTCCTTTGGATTTGCGCGTCGTCGATGCCGGCGGTGCGTTCGATGAGTTCGGATTGGCGGAGCACGAGAGTTTCGCCTTTCACGCCGGGGCCGGCGAGAAGCACGATCCACGCGACGTCGCTCGATCGCGCGGCCACCATGGGACCGATGACTCCGCCTTCGCTGTGGCCGATGAGGCCGATTTTTTTGCCGTCGATTTCCTTGCGCGATTTCAGGTATGCGATGGCGGCTTCCGCGTCGCTTGCAAAATCTTCCGCGGTGGCCTCGGCGTAATCTCCCGTGGATTTGCCGATACCGCGCTTGTCGTAGCGCAAAACGGCGAAACCCTTTCGCGTAAGGTGGTCGGCCAAAACCAGGAACGGCCGGTGCCCGGCGAGCGTTTCATCGCGATCGTGAGGTCCCGAGCCGCAAATGAGGATCGCCGCGGGAAACGGGCCCGGCCCGGGCGGAAGCGTGAGCGTCGCGGCAAGAGAAACGCCGTCCTTGGCGTTCGAAAAGGCGATCTCGTCTTCGCGATACGGATATGGCTTTACGGGATTTTGCGGGCGCCGCAAAGCGAGCAACTCGTCGCCGCGCTTGAAGTCCAGCTTTTTCGGCTCGCCCGATTGCGTAAAGATTCCGGCAATGGAATTGTGCGCGGTATTCACCGTACCGTCGTACGTAACATTGACGAGCGGAATCTCGAAGTGGAACGCGGACTGTTTTTCTTCCACTTTTGTGGCCGGCAGGCCGTTGATGCCCTGGTCCGGACTGTCGAGCGCGGCGACGAGATGCTTTTTGTCGTCGTGGGAAACGTGCAGCTGAAATCGCAAGCGCATCCCCGCCGTTTCCAGCGCGCCTTGCCAGATACCTTCCACCGCGAAGACTGCATCCGCCGGCGATTTCGCGCCCGCCCCGCGCGCTTCACGATGGAACACCAGCGGAATGCCCGCGCCGCCCTGCGACCAGAAGCCGTCAATCGTTTGATGCGTCGATGACATTTTTCCCTCGAACGAAGCTCCGGCGGACGCCACGGCAAAGGTTACGATATTTTCTTTTTGCTCGATCGGCGAGACTTCGATGCCATGCACGCCTTGATCCAGGCTGTCGAGCGTCGCCTTCCACGAACCGTCCGCGGCTTTGGTGACGTGCAATACCAGGTGCAGAACGGCATCTCCCGCCTGCAGCGAGCCGGCCCAGTCGCCCGCAAGCGTAAGCGGTGCCGTCGCTGGTTTTTCCGCGGCGGAAGACCTTCGCTGCGCGGAAGGCTGCGCCTGGCACCAGCCCGTCGCGGGCATCATCGCCAGCAGCGCGATAAAATGGAGAATGCGAATGCAGTAGCTTTGCGGAAATTTCAAAGCGAGCCTCCCGATTGCCGCGTTGGGATTGTAGATGATTCGGCCGCGAAAAACGTTGGAAGTACCCGCGGGAGAATAGCTGGTGAGCCGATTGACACTCGCGCGGGCATATGAAAGGCTGGGACAAGTTCGAGCCAACCGATGCGAGTGACGGCAAAAGGCGAATACGCCACCCAAGCAGTGCTCCACCTGGCATTGCATTTTCCCGAAGTCGTGGCCATCCATGAAATCAGTGAACGCCATCACATCCCGCTGAAATATCTGGAACAGATCCTGCTCGAATTGAAGCGCGCTGGAATTTTGGAGAGCCGTCGCGGCGTGCGCGGCGGGTACACGCTGGCTCGTGCGCCGAAAAACATTTCGGTTGGCGAAGTTCTGCGCGTCGTGGATGGAGAAGGTTTCGCCGAGTCCAGTTGCGCGCACGCGGAAGAGCGCCTGGGGGCGGTTTGCGTCGAGGGCCCAAGCTGCGGCCTGAAGCAGATGTGGCACGAAGTGCAGGGCGCGGTGGAGAAAATCCTCTTTGCCACCTCTTTCGAAGACGTCCGAAAGCAATCGACCGGCACGAAAGTGCGCCAGAGCATCTTGACGCAATTGGATGCCTGAGCACGCGCTGATACCTCTTCTCGAGCAATCAACCCGCAAAAAAAAGCGGCAAGCCAAAGCCTGCCGCCTAATTCCAATGAATTTCCGAGAAGTCTTTCGAACAGCTGCGCTACTTCTTTACGTACCAGTCGGCATTGACCGGAGTAAAGCTCTGCCACTTTTCCGGCAAATCCTCAAGAGCGAAAATCGCCGTCACCGGGCAGACCGGCACGCACGCGCCGCAATCGATGCACTCCGTCGGGTTGATGAACAGCTGCTTTTCCGCCTCATAGCCCGCTTCGTCCTTGCGCGGGTGAATGCAATCCACCGGGCAAACATCCACGCAGGCGGTGTCTTTTGTGCCGATGCACGGCTCGGCAATCACATAAGCCATTCCAATTCTCCTTTTTTCCGACAGCCAGCCGGCGGCTCCTCTGGAGCGAAACACCGCAACCGGCGAATTTTTTCTTATACCACGGCGCTGCTGGGGCCAACAAGCAGGCTGTAAGAATTGTACGCGGTGCCGCCGGGATTCTCAACGTCCGCTCGTAAGGTAGAATGGAATTGGAAGGAAGACCCATGAGAACCCGGACCACATTTGTCGCACTTCTCCTGCTTTTCGCAGCGACCACGTTTGCCACCGCGCAGGCTCCGAAAGCGGCCGCCCGGCGTGACCCGGAAATAGTCGACGCGAAGAGTTTCCAAAAGCTCCTCGATCGATATAAAGGCCAGCCGCTCCTCATCAACTTCTGGGCGACCTGGTGCGAGCCCTGCCGCGACGAATACCCTCTGCTCAATGAACTAGCGAAGCAGTACGCGCCCAAGGGACTCAAAGTCGTGGGCGTCAGCATGGACGACGACGGCGACTTGATTCTTATGCGTCGTTTCATCGCCCGAAACAAGCCTATTTTCCCGAACTATCGCCAGCGAGGCGGCGTGAACTCGACGTTCACCCAGGTCGTTTCGCCCGCCTGGAGCGGCGCAATGCCCGCTACTTTTTTCTATGGCCGGGATGGACGCCAGGTCGACATGGTACTCGGCGAAGGCACGCGCGCAAAGTTTGAAGCCGCAATTCGATCGCTCCTGGCTACGGGATCCAATTAGAAAACAAGACATTCGCGATGGTTCATTTTTTGATTGAAGAATACCTTTTGGAGGCCGTCCATGCTGAATACCAAGGGCAATCGCATCACCTATTTTGGCCATAGCACATTTTCGCTTACCACGCCGTCGGGACAAGTCGCGCTGATCGACCCCTGGGTAACGACGAACCCGTTTTGTCCGGACTCCTTAAAACAGGTTCCCCGCCTCGACGCCATCTTTCTCACTCATGCCCACGGCGACCACTTGGGTGATCTGCTCGCACTGGCCAAACAACACAAGCCGAAAATTGCCGCGATTTTCGAAACGTGTCTCTGGATTAATAGCAAAGGCTTCGAACAACAGACCTGTCCGATGGGCAAAGGCGGCTCTCAGCATATCGGCGACTTTGAAATCACCATGACGAATGCGTTTCATTCCAATTCCATTGACGACAACGGCGTGCTGCATTACGGCGGCGAGGCGGCCGGTTACATCATTCGAATGCCTGGAGGATTCACAATCTACCACGCGGGTGACACCATGCTTTTCGGTGACATGAAATTAATCGGTGAGCTCTACAAGCCCAGCCTCGCCATGGTGCCGATTGGCGATCGCTTCACCATGGGGCCCAAAGAAGCGGCGCATGCTATCCGGCTGCTCGGTGTGAAAAACGTCGTCCCGATGCACTATGCCACATTCCCTTACCTGACGGGGACGGCCGAAGAGTTGCGGAAAGCGGCCAAGAAGATCAAGGGATTAAAAATCCACGCTCTGAAACCGGGCGAAAAGCTCTAATCTCCGGCGGCAAGTGTTCCGGATCTTTCCCGGGCAATATCATGGAACGAATATCCAACGCTACGAACGCAAAAAATTGCGGAGTAAGAATCCCACGTTCGCGGGACGCTCGGCAAGACGCCGCATGAAATAAGGAAACCAGTCGCGCCCGTAAGGAATATAAACGCGCACGCGATAGCCGTCCTGGACCAGCCGCCGTTGCAAGTCGGTGCGCACGCCGTACAACATCTGAAACTCAAAATCGTCCTTCGAGATCTGTTTCGTCGCCGCGAACCGGATCGTCGCCGCAATCATCTTCGGGTCGTGCGTGGCCATCCCATGATAAAAGCCGCTCGAAAGCAAAATTTGCATTAACTTCACATAGTTTGTGTCCACATCGCGCTTGCTCGGATACGCGACCTCGTCTGATTCCTTGTACGCCCCCTTGCACAGCCGGATGCGGCATCCATATCCAAGCAGGTCCGCGATGTCCGCCTCGCTACGGTATAGATACGACTGGATCACCGTTCCCACGGCGGGATTCCGCGCCCGTACGCGCTTCACCAGTTCAACGGTGCGCTGCGTGTAGATCGACCCTTCCATGTCCACGCGCAGAAAACTATCGAAAGCCGCCGCGCGCTCCACCACCGAATAAACCAGTCCTTCGCAGAATTCCACGCTGATGTCTAGTCCCAGTTGCGTCAGTTTGCAGGAAACGTTGGCATGCAGCCGCTCTTTTTCGATGCGCTCGAATATTTCCAGATACGCGTCTCGCGAATGCTGCGCGTCGGCCGTAGTCGTCACGTTTTCGCCCAGGTAGTCGAGGCTCGCGTGCATCCCCGCCTCGTTGCACACGCGCGCGGCGGCGATGGCTTCATCCAGCGTTTCGCCGGCCACAAAACGCCGCGCCATGCCCCGAGTCTTGGCGTTGGTGGTGACCCAGTTGGCGAATCTTTGGTTTTGGGAAAGCTTGAGCAGAGTCGTACGGAGCATGAGAATAGATTATGGCAGCGTGCCAAGTGGCAAACTGGAATTTATCTGCGATGACCGCTTAGCAATCAACATTTTCGATGACTGCTTAGCGGTCAACAGGACGAGCGAATTCTTAATGAGCAACGTCTGCATCCAGAAACTTTTCCGCGTCAAGGGCCGCCATGCATCCGGAACCCGCCGCCGTGACTGCCTGCCGGTACCGATGATCCTGCACGTCACCCGCGATGAACACGCCCGGCACAGCCGTCAAAGTTCCATGCTTCCCGACCAAGTAGCCGTTCGCATCCATTTCCAACTTGCCCTTGAACACGGTGCTGTTCGGATCGTGCCCGATGGCCACGAAAACGCCGTGCAAGGCGATTTCCGACACCGTATTGGTCTCCGTGTTGCGCACGCGCACGCCTTCGACGAGTCCATTGGGCGCGAGAATCTCCTCGATTAATGCCGGAGTAATAAATTCCACCTTGGGATTGGCCTTCGCGCGGTCGATCATGATTTTCGACGCACGAAAATCTTTCCGGCGGTGAATCAAATACACCTTGCTGGCGTACCGCGATAGAAAGTTAGCCTCTTCCATCGCCGAATCGCCACCGCCTACCACGGCGATCTCTTTGGTGCGGAAAAAATATCCATCGCAGGTGGCGCACGTCGAGACGCCATGCCCGATCAATTCCTTTTCGCCCTTCAGCCCCAGCAAACGCGCCGAAGCCCCGGCCGCCACGATCAGCGTTTTCGCTTCGTAGGTTTCCTTCCCGGCCGTGATCCTAAAGGGGCGTTGCGTCAGATCCACTTCGCTCACGGCTCCGGCCTTAAACTCCGTGCCGAATTTCTGCGCTTGCTTGCGCATATTTTCGATCAGCTCCGGCCCCATGATGCCGTCTGGAAAACCGGGGAAATTCTCGACGTGCGTTGTAAGAGAGAGCTGCCCGCCGGGCTCATGCCCGTCCAGAACGAGCGGTTTCAGGTTGGCGCGCGCCGCGTAAATCGCAGCGGTAAGTCCGGCACACCCGCTGCCGATGATGACCACGTTGTACATTCGAATTGGCTCCAGCTATTAGATTCGGCACAGCGCCCACCGGATTCATTCAGCGGCAGCAGCATATTGTAGCATCGCCTACAGCGTTAACTCGAATTCTGGCAAGACGATGCAATGCCTGCGCTTCCGCCACCCTCGCCATGCTGGAAAATCGGGCCAGGGCGTATTTAAACTAGCTACTGAAAATATTTTTGTTCAGGAACTCATTGCGGAATTTGCCGTTCGGGTCGTACTTTTGGCTCAGCTCAATAAATTCCGGCATTTTTTTGTAAATCGTTTTAAGCCTCTCGGGAGACGCGGTAAAGAGCTTTCCCCAGTGCGGCCGCGCATTGAATGGTGTCAATTCTTTCTCAATTGTGGGCAACAGCTTGCTCACCGAGGGCCAATCCGGCTTCCAGGTGAAGTGAATGGTCACGCAGCTTTCTTCGAAACACGGACTCATCCACAAACGATCGGCCGCAATCGCGCGGATCTCGGAAATGAGCAAGTGGGGACTCACCTGGTCGCGCAGCCGTTCCACCGCCAGAATCGCCTCGACAGCATGCTTTCGAGGAACAAAATATTCCGACTGCAGTTCTTTCCCCGCGCTCGGCGTGAAGCCCATGCGGAAGTGCGGCAAGCGTTCGTACCACGGGCCGGGCACGCCCAGCTGCTCGGTACAATTTTCCGCCGATAATTCGGCGATCGGGTGCAGATTTCGGGTCGCGAGCTTGGCACCAAAAAATTCCGGAGTAGCGTGAAACGCCACGCCCTCTTCGACGCGGCTTTTGAGCCACACTTCGTTGATGCGCTGCTTCTGCCAGTCCGTGAACAAGCTGACGCTGTACGCGCTGCCCTCAATCGCATCAAAATGATCTTTCATTTCGCCGAGAGGCAAATTCTCGTAAACGTATTGGCGCATCTGGAACGCCGGCTGAATATCCAGCGTAACACTCGTGATTACGCCCAGCGCGCCAAGTCCCACCACGGCGCCATGAAACGTATCGCCATCTTTTTCGCGCGATATCTTCACCACGTCTCCCGACGCCGTTACGATTTCCATTCCGGACGCCGCCGTGGCTAGATTGCCATTCTTTTCGCCGGAACCGTGCGTCGCCGTGGTGCACGCCCCGGCAACCGAAATGTGCGGGAGCGATGCCAAATTGTGGAGCGCGAATCCCTTGTTGTGAAGGTATGGCGACAACTGGCCGTAGGTAATGCCCGCGGCAACCGTGGCGGTGCGCGCCGTGGCATCAATCGCAATCACTTCGTCCATTGGCTTCAAAGACAGGAAGCCATCTCTGCTGTCCGCAATGTTGTTGAAGCAGTGGCGCGTGCCCAGCACCTTGAGCTTGTTTTCTTTCTTGACGTACTCCCGCACTTGTTCGACCGACGCGGCAGCGAACAAACGGTCCGTGCTGTATTCGAGATTTCCGGCCCAGTTCATAAGCCTTTCCTTGGCCGCCCAAGCCAACAAGCGAGATCGAGACGGAAGCGCCATCGCGGCAGCAAACAGTTTGATAAAATCCCGTTTGTTCATGACGACAATTCCAAGCAATCCTTGCGTGCGCGCATCGTGAATATTTTCTGCGCGCTTAAAATTTCAGAACTCGGCGTTAACGCTCAGCAATTCGCACTATATAACTTCACGACGGTTCCGGCGCGCAAATTGTTTTATGTATCGCGCATCGCGCGAACAGAAATCTGTTCCGCCGCGCAGTCCAAAATGGCGAACGGTTTGCCGCCGCACCGCTTTGACCGCCGCGCGGGCCCGCGTTTATAGTCAATGGCAATCAGCGAGCGGTCGATCGAGACTCGCAACAGGGAGATTCATCGTGGATCCACGCTATCCCATCGGAAATTTCGAGATGCCCGCGCAAATCACTTCCGCTCGCCGGCAGCAAGCCATCGACGAAATTGCGGCCACGCCCGCCAGGTTGCGCGCAGCCGTTGCCGGCCTGAACGACGCGCAACTCGGTACGCCTTACCGTGAAGGCGGCTGGACGGTTCGCCAGGTGATCCATCACGTGCCGGACAGCCACTTGAATGCGTACGTGCGGCTGAGGCTGGCGCTCACCGAGGAAAAGCCCACCATTAAGCCCTACAACGAAGCGGCGTGGGCGGAACTCGCGGATTCCAAAACGACGCCGATCGAAGTTTCGCAAACGTTGCTCGATTCCGTGCATTCGCGCTGGGACCGCTTGTGGCGCTCGCTGCAGCCGGGGGACTTCGCCCGCGTGCTCGTGCATCCCGATCACGGGGAGCGGAACGTCGACTGGATTCTGTTCGTCTACGAGTGGCACGGCAAACATCACGCCGCGCATATCACTGAACTCCGCAAACAAAAGGGCTGGTAGCCTAGGCTGGTCTTTGCGCCGCCTCTCCTGTAGTGGCGGAGCTTTGGTCCGTCCTCGCCTACTCCGTGGAGTCTCATCTTGATTCTCGTGCAAAGCGATGGAGGTACCCACCCCCCGGGTGTTTTTGCGCAAGAGTGCGGAATTGCATGAAAATAAAGGGCTTGTCTTTTCGGGAGGCGCAAAAAAGCGCAAAAGAGTGTGGAAGATCATGAAAGAAAAGGGGATAGCGAAGGGCGCAGGCAGAATTGGGCGATGAGAAGGCTGAAAATGGCAGGTCAGAAGAGAGTTCGCTAACGATACTACGGCCCCCTCCCCCTGTTTTTCAGAAGTGTTCATTCTAAAGGGAGTTGAAGTTATTTGTTTTGATGCATATTTGGGAGTGTTCATTCTAAATAAGTCAGCGCACGATTTGAGCGAGATTATCGGACTCGAAGTGCGGTTGGTTCTAAGGGAGCGGGTGGGGAGCCCCACGAAGATGGGGGCAAACGGTCGTGGATAGTGAACAGGCAACACGCACAACTATAGCATGAAAATGAAGCATGTGTCAAGTAGCAAGTGAGATACTATTCGAATGAGGTTGCAAGATGTTGAAAGGAGAAGGGCTTCGACTCGCGGAGATGTCTTGGCGGGTACGAAGAATGGTTAACAGTCGACAGTCAAAAGTTGAAAGTGAGGAGCGGGAAGGAATGTCGATGGAGTGAGTGCGGAGTTGGTGCGGTGGGCGTGCGGACGAGAAGAGAGGAATGCCCTACCCAAACAAAACCAACCCGAAAGGGAAGGCCACGCCGGAAAAGGCAGAATCAAAACCGTCAAAGCGCTTTGAGTGTGTCCCACCTGCGAGAGGCCGTCCGCAAGCGCTCGGCTGGATTTGGCGGGAGGAGCGGAGCAAAAAATTAGGGCGCAACCGCCGTTAAGCTGGTTGCGCCCTGTAACTGAGCCGTCAAGTTTATTGGCTTGGCGATTCCCTTTGGCGGCGCAGCCGCGGTTAAGCTGGCTGCTCCTCCAAACCGATCCGTAAAGGCCTTCCGCTTCCCGGTTCCATCTCGAGGTGCAACTGCGGTTAAGCTGCTGCGCCCTGTAGACGGAACCGCAAAGTTTCCGAGCCTTGCCGAAGCACTTTGGCAGCGTGACCGCCGTTAGGCGAGTCCCGCCCTCCAAAGGAAACCGTTAAGTGTTCGAGCTTCGCGATTCAATCTTGCGGCGCAACCGCTGTTAGGCTTGCTGCACCTTCTGAATTGATCCGTAAAGTTCCAAAGCTCCCGGTTCAATCTGGTCGCAAGATAAATGCAGCGGGTTGCGGCGTCAATCAAATTCGCATCGGAAACTTGTGCAAATCTGTGCATGCTTGTGCAAAATTCTTGGCGGATGCGCGGAAACTTTCTGTTGCAACTATTACGCGAAGGCGAGGCGACCGCGCGGCGCTGGGATGGGGCGGCCAAGTTCTCTGGCGGTTTCGATCCATTCCTGAATGATGATCTCGACGTTGGCAAGAGCTTCCTTGTAGGTCTTTCCGTCGGCGGCGCAGCCGGGGAGTTCGGGAACTTCGGCGACAAAAGCGTCGTCGGCCTGACTCCAGTAGATAATGATTTCGTATTTAGACATCGAGTTCTCCCGCCAAGCGGTAATTAATTATAACATTCCGGACCTGTTTCACCTGATATGGTTTGCATTTGCCGGAATGAGGTTGCAAGTTGAGAATCTCAGCAACACTATCGCGGGAAAAGATATGGTGGCTGCCCTTGATGCGCTCCTGAAACCCAAGTCGCTTCAGAAGTTGTACCATGCCGGAAAACGAGATGTTTGCGTCAGCGCCTCCTTTTAGAATTTGGTCAAGAAGTTTGTTTGCGCGCGCCATGTTGGGAATCAGAGCCTAGCCCAACGCTACAACGGATGGCAAGCATTCCAGTGCTCGATCCAACCTCCGGCGCTGCATGCATCGGCTGCTGAAGGGACCGGGCTCGGGTGAAGTGGCGCGGGCGGAGGGGGGTCGTGTAGGATGGCAGGGTTGCAATTAATTGAGGAGAACGCATGAGCCGAGCGGCTGGAACGTACGCCATTTTTGAAACTTCGCAGGGGAACATTGTGATTCGGTTGATGGAAAAAGAAGCTCCGAAGACGGTGGAGAATTTCGTAGGGCTGGCGGAAGGGACGAAGGAATTCACCGACGAAAAAACGGGGAAGAAAGCGAAGCGGCCTTATTATGACGGGCTGGGATTTCACCGCGTGATTCCGCAGTTCATGATCCAGGGCGGGTGCCCCCTGGGGACCGGCACGGGCGGGCCGGGCTACAAGTTCGCGGACGAATTTCACCCGTCGCTGAAGCACTCGAAGGCGGGAAAGCTTTCGATGGCGAATGCTGGGCCGGGGACCAACGGCAGCCAGTTTTTCATCACGGTGGCGGCGACGCCGTGGCTGGACAACAAGCACACGATCTTTGGCGAAGTGGTGGAAGGGCAGGACGTGGCCAACAAGATTTCGAATTTGCCGCGCGACTCGAGCGATCGGCCGCGCACGCCCGTGACCATTGCGAAGGTTACGATCGAACGCGTCGCTTAGGCACGGGAGACGTGCATGCTCACGCCCGAGAAACTCCTCCGGCTGACGATTGAAATTATTTTCATGCTGCTGGGGGGACTCATTGTGTGGCTCGGAATGACGGGCCACATTTTTTTTGACCGGCGGACCATTCCATGGCTGGTCTTGAGCGTGGCGCTGATCCTTTGGGGGCTGCGGGCGATCTACAAGCCGGGGAAGTGGTGGTCGCGGTGGGAAGATTGGACGCGGGGATTGTCGCTGGCGCTGTTGGGTGCGGTAATGCTGGCGATTTCGCGCGTGCCGTTTGCGTTGGTGGGGCCGCTGCTGGCGGCTGGAGGTGTCTTGCTCGCGTTGCGCGGAATACTGGGGGCTGTGCTAGTCTTTCGGCCACGGTAAGGCGCCCAGCAAAAACCAAGAGCAAGGAGAGAGCATGCTGAAAGAATTTAAAGAATTTGCCATGCGCGGCAATGTGATTGATTTGGCGGTCGGCGTAATTATTGGAGCGGCTTTCGGGAAAATTGTTACATCGTTGGTGGAAGATATTCTCATGCCGCCCATCGGCATGCTGGTCACACATATTAATTTTGCGGACTTATTCGTCAGCCTGGACGGCAAACACTACGACAATCTCCAAATTGCCAAGGCTGCCAAAGCGGCGACGCTGAATTACGGGCTGTTCATCAACAATGTGATTAATTTTCTGATCGTGGCGTTGGTAGTATTTCTGGTGGTGCAGCAGATGAACCGTTTGACGAGGAAAAAAGAAGAGCCAGCCGCGCCGACGACAAAGGATTGCCCGTTCTGCGCGATGCCGATTCCGCTGGCGGCCAAGCGGTGCGGACATTGCACCTCGCAACTCGCATAAACGGCCACGGCCGGCTATTTTCAAGAAGCAATCGGAAGGCAAAAAAATAACTTCTTAGAGAGACCGCCGCGGCGCTACTGCGGCGGTTTGCGTTTGGTCTGGTTGGCTTCCAGATGCACGCGGAGATGCTTGACGACGATGTCTTCGTGGCCCGCGTCGAGCTCCTTCTGCACTTCTTCCAGGGCGAAGTGGACGACATCATGGTGATGGAGTTCCTGCGGTGCGAGGGTTTCGCTGAAGCGGAGCCACAGCCGGTGGAGAAGGTTCACTTCATTGGCAGTGAGATTCGGCGCGTGGGGGCCGAGGACTTTGTAGAGTTTATCGCCGTTGGGCAAGTGAATTTCGAGATTGAACTGTGGCTTCTGATCGCCGAGGCGCTCCCAGGCGTCGCCGATCTGGCGGGCCTGCTCTTCGCTGTTTTCGCGGGCCGATTGGCCGAGAACGATGGTGCTGGACTGAAGAGAGGTGGCGGCGCGCAAGATACCGTCCCAGAGATCGTTGGAAGCGACGACGGCGAGGCGAATGGATTTTCCGCGCTTTTCCGCGAGCGAGAGGGCCTGAGAAAAAAGCTGCTGTTCGATGCTGCCAAAGAGCTGCTCGGCGTCGAGTTCGTATTCGGCGGAAGCGGAACGGCGGAGAACGCGGATGTGGAGGACGACGACGTCGCGGCGGCCGGGCTTTATGCGGTCGAGCACGTTGCCCAAGTGATAGAGAGAGTGGAGATTGCTAACGGGGACGATGATGTTGCCCGGGCGCGCGCCGACGGATTCGGGAGTGAGCTCGCCTTCCAGTTCGAGGTGGAACTGGTCCATCTCGACGTGCTTGGCGCCACTGCGGCTGCGCTTGGTGTATTTTTCGGAGAGGGTGAAAACGATGAAGAGAGCGACGGAGAAAGTGACGCCGGCGATGGTGGCGTCTTTTTTGGTGAAAAGATTTACGACGGCAATGCCGAGCAGCGTAAGGGTGATGAGGCCGAGGCCGAGAGGAATCTCGACGCCCATAATGGTGAAGTTGAGGGGAACGCGATATTCGCGGTCACCTGGATGGGTGTAGCGGAGGATTAAGACCGCCAAGCCCTTCATGGCGAAACTCCAGATGACGCCGAAGGCGTAGAGGTTTGCCAGAAAGGTGACATCGCCGCGGCTGATGATGATGGTGATGATTTGCAAGGCAGCGATGATGTTGATGAGGCGATAGGAAGTGCCGAAGCGGCGGTGCGGCTGACGGAACCAGTCGGCGAGGACGCCGTCTTCGGAAACGCGATTGAGGACGCCGTTGGAACCGACGATGGCGGTGTTCACAGCGCCGGCCAAGATTAGCGTGCCGACGACGACGACAAAACCGTGGAAAAAGAGACGTAGGAGGAACGGGCCCTCGAGACTCATGGCGAGGCCGCCGATGAGGTTTTCCAGATAGTTTTGTCGAATGTCGTCCGGAATGATCATGACGGCGAAAAACGAAACGAGGGAAGTAAAAACTAGGCTGTAGATGAAGATGACCAGGCCGGTCTTTTTCAGATTGGGGAGCTTGGGGTGCTCGATTTCGCGATAGACCTGAGCAAGAGATTCTTCGCCGCTCATGGCGAGGACGGAATGTCCGAGGCCGATGAAGATGGCGATGACACCGGCGAAGTGGGCGAATTTTATGCCGTAGAGCCAGCCCATGGCGTTGGGTTCGAGCTTCAGATTGCGCGGATGGGGAAAGGGCGGGAAGGAGGGATGGCGTAGAACGATGGTGTAGATACACCAGGCGATGAGGATCACGACCATGACGGTGGTGACCTGCATGATGCGCATGGCTTTTTGGCTGGACTCGTGGACGCCCTTGATGTTGTACCACCAGAAATAGATGGTGACGAGGATGGCGAAAAAAGCGGCGCCGGAGCCGGGGGAAATCTGGAGATGGAGATGAACGTAGGCGAAGGTTTCGTTGAGGAGGCCGACGAGATATTGACCGGCGGAGACGCCGCTGATGGGGCCGGTGAGAATGTAGTCGAACATTAAGGCGGAAACGCTGAACTTGGCGAGCGTGCCGCCCATGGCCTCTTTGACGACGCGATAGACGCCGCCGCGGACGAACATGCTGCAGCTTTCGACGTAGATGGCGCGGACGCAGTAAGAAAACAGCATGATACCGAGGATGAACCACGGGGCAGCTTTGCCGATGTAGCCTTCGGCTTCGCCACCGGCGTAGTAGGCGGAAGAGGCGAGGTCGTTGAGAACGATGGCGGCGGCACGCCAGAACGAGATGAAAGTCAGGAGGGCGGTAGTGGCGACGATGACGCGCGGAATGCCACTACCGCGGCTACCTGCAGCGGCAGGGCCATTGGAAATTGTGCTCATGTATGGGTGGCGATGAACAGCAGATTAAAATGCTCGCATTTTTCGGGCGGGAAGTCTAGCGAAGCGAAACGTTGGGAGTGGAACCGTTGCCGATTAGATGATTGATTGAAAGATGGCGGGCGTGCGAGTTGAAGATGCGAATGCCAATCAACCCCGATAGCTAAACCCTCAATATCGACGCTGCTTGAGCATAGTGCGAATTAGAACAGCGGGCAGCTGCGCAACGCGGGTAGCATGCAATCTGCCGAGAATAAACAGTGGTGGCAGCGAACAGCGTCGAAGGACGTCACGAGGGAGAATTGAAATGAAGACGAAGACATTGTTAGTCATGGGTTTGTTTTTGCTGATATTTCCTATTGCCGGTTGCACCGTGAGCCCAACGCCAGCGGCAACGCCGGGGCCAGCGGGACCTCCGGGACAATCTGGGCAGCCGGGTGATACTGGACAGCAGGGCGCGACAGGCCAGACCGGAGATACGGGGCAGACCGGAGATACCGGGGATCGGGGCCGGAGAGGAAAAGATGGGGATGAAGGCCGGCCGGGACAGGCGGGGGACCAGGGGAGAGCGGGAGATCAGGGACGAACAGGGGATCAAGGGCGGACAGGCCAGACTGGCGATCAGGGACGACGAGGCGAGCCCGCACCGTGTCCAGCGGGGGAGCATCACTTTACAGACCGCGACACAGGAAGAGTGAGCTGCGTCAGAGACTAGAGGAGTGGCGGGGAGTTTGTTAGCCCGCGTTCAGGGTACGAAATAAAACATAGAATGCAAATGCCGCCAGGAGACTGGCGGTATTTGTTTTTGTGCATGGCGCTAAACGACATGGGACGGGTGCGTGAGTCGGCCGAAGTTTTTTAACCTGCCAGGGAGCGGAAGGCTTTGGCGCAGTCGGGGCAGGGGCAGATGGTGCGGAGTTGATCGTAGCTGTAGATACCCGTGGAGTGACCGTCGGAGAAACTGATTTGGATGGCGTAGTTGCCGACTTGGGTGGCGGCTTGAGCGCGAGCCTTGGGTTTGAACATGGGGAGAACGGAGGAGGAAGACATGGCTGGGCTTGAAGTTTTGAGCGAATGTTTTTTTTCGCGCTCGTCATTGCAGGTGGCGCAGGGGCATTCGTCGCGGAGATAAGGGAAATCGTAGTGGCTGGCGTGGCCATCGGCCCAGGTGATATCGACGCCGGCGCCCGTGGAAACGTGGATTTTTACGGTGGCGGGTTTTTTTCGTTGATCGATGGGCGTGGGCATGAGGGCGGTTGTCAGTTCACAGTTTACAGTCGTCAGTCGAAAGACGAAAGCTGGGGCGCAACCTTTCGAAGCTCAGGGCAAACGATGCTTCGCTCCGACAGCGGTAAGGAAGCGGGATATCGGGTTTTGAAAGTTGCGGGCGACATTAAGTCGTTGTTTCGGGCCTGCGAGATGGGAAGGTCAGCGGTGGAGGAATTCTTCGAGGAGGAGGCGGGAGAGGCGTTTGGTGTTGTGGCGGATGACGCCGTGTTCTTCGAGGAGGTTGTCGAGGATGACGCGGACGCCGAGCTTCTGGAGTTGAGGAAGATCGACGACTACGGGTTCGGCGCCTTGGGCGCGATAGCGGCGGGCAACGTCGGGAGAGACTGGCTGGCGGTTGGCGATGACCCAATCGATGACGCGGCGAGGAACGTGATCTTGGATGGCGCGGAGATGATCGGCGAGGGCGTAGCCGGCGGTTTCGCCGGGCTGGGTCATGAGATTGGCGACGTAAACGCGGGGGGCTTTGGACCTGGCGATGGCGTTGGCGATTTCTGGGATTAAAAGATTCGGGAGGATGCTGGTATAGAGCGAGCCGGGACCGAGAAGAATCAGATCGGCTTGCTGAATGGCTTCGATGACGGCGGGAAGCGGGCGCACGCGGCGCGGGGAAAGTCCTAGGGTTTTGATGGGTGCGCGGCTGGCGGTGATTTTGGTTTCGCCGTGGACGATGCGGCCGTTTTCTAGGGTGGCGACGAGGTGAACGTTGGAAAGCGTGGAAGGAAAGATGCGCCCGCGAATCGCGAGCACTTTGCTGCTGACGCGAATGGCTTCGGTGAAATCGCCGGTGACATGGGTGAGAGCGGCGAGAAAGAGATTTCCGAAATTGTGGCCGATAAGACCGCGGCCGGCGTGGAAACGGTATTGAAAAAGGCGGCCGAGAAGGGCTTCGTCTTTCGACAGTGCGACCATGCAGTTGCGAATGTCACCGGGGGGAAGGATACGGTTTTCGCGGCGGAGGCGGCCGGAACTGCCGCCGTCGTCGGTGACGGTGACGATGGCGGCGAGGTCGACCACGGGGCGAATGACGGAGGCGTGTTCGTCGGAGCGGCGAACAACGTGCTCTTTGAGGCCGCGGAGGAGGGTGGAGAGCCCCGTACCGCCTCCCAAGGCTACGACGCGGAAGCCGGGG
>Ga0210407_10000990_pt1 | contig 28336 bp, 21 predicted proteins | sample IncBWC27MmetaG_FD_150860 | JGI IMG/M metagenome (GOLD analysis project Ga0210407, IMG submission 150860) | Forest soil microbial communities from Barre Woods Harvard Forest LTER site, Petersham, Massachusetts, United States - Inc-BW-C-27-M | ecosystem: Environmental > Terrestrial > Soil >...
ATCGACCACATCGGGCTCGACCATAATCTCGTGGTGCTCGCACCCCAGCTTTCGCGCGAGCCGCTCCGGAACCCCGGGATCGTCAATCGTGGTCTCGCCGACGCGATATTTTTCGGGAAATGTAATCGTGTAGGTCCGCACCGGCTGCTTTTGCGCCACGGCCGCGACCATCGCCGTAACGATGCTCGACGAGTCCAGCCCCGCACTCAGAAAGGCGCCGATCGGAACATCGCTCACCATCTGTTGCTCGACCGATGCACAGAACCGCTGGCGGATCTCCTCCGCCAGATCGCCTTCTGTTCGTTCGAAGCGATGCTCCGCCGGAGGGAACGTTAAGTCCCAGTACTGTTCGAGCTTGAACTCGCCGCGTTGCCAGACTGCGTAGTGCCCTGCCGGAAGCTTGCGGATTCCCTCGAACATCGTCAGCGGATCCGGTACCCAGAGAAACGTCAGGTATTGGTCAAGCGCCTCCATATTCATGCTCGCTTCGATTCCCGGTACTTCGAGCAGCGCCTTGACCTCAGAAGCGAAAGCGAGTTTCCCGCCGCGCTCGCAGTAGTAGAGGGGCTTGATTCCGAAATGATCGCGAGCCAGAAATAATTTTGGAGAAGCGCCGCGCAAATCGCAGATCGCAAGGGCAAACATGCCATTCAGGCGGTTCAGGAATTCCTTAAAGCGGTCAGGACCATATTCTTCGTAGAGATGAACGATAACTTCCGTGTCGGTATGCGACCGAAAACGATGCGCGTTGGATTTGCCCTCAAGTTCACGCCGCAGATCGGCGAAGTTGTAAATTTCGCCGTTGTAGGTGATCCACACCGTCCCATCTTCGTTGCTCATGGGCATGTGCCCATCGGCGGAGAGGTCGAGGATCGCAAGACGGCGGCTCCCCAGTCCGATGTATCCCCCATCGGGGAAACGCCGCTCCCAGAGCCCGGAGTCGTCGGGACCGCGATGCATCTGCACGTTCGTCATCCGGACGAGCGTCTCCACGTCTCCGCAGTTCACGAGTCCGCTGATGCCGCACATGAACTCACTTCCTCCCGATCTGCAGCTCGTAGATTTTAGCTTTAATGTGAAAGAACTGAATGCCTTGCATCGTGCAATAGATCAAGCCCGGGACACCGTCAAGAAATCCGAGGCTCAATACGTACTTGTAAAAGAAGAACAGGAGCGGCGACCCGGGCAGCCCAAAAAAATGGCGCCGCAACCATCTGCGACGTTGCGCTTGCGTTCCCCAAAGGGAGGGCTGAATGTCCTCATGGCCGCGGTTGCCATCGAGCCAGACGCGCGCCTCCCAATTCGAATACTCGTTGTGCTTCTGGATGTAACGCGACAAGGACTCGACGTTGTGATGGATGAGTGGATGAGCCAGCTTACGCGCTGTTCCCGTTACCACAACGTGTTCGTGTACTTCCATGTCGGCCATGCTGGCATCCTGGTCCTCAAGGCGGCATTCGAAGCGCCCGAGTCCCTTGCGGAACAAGGACAACTTCCAGAAGCTTGCTGCGCAATGTCGCAATCGCCGCCCCAGAAAATACATCTGCAAGGCAATGAAATAGCCATTTGTGTGCGGGTCCTGAATCGCCCTCTGGATCTCATCCGCGAGTTCGGATGTCAGAACCTCATCGGCATCGAGAAGCAAAATCCAGTCGTAAGCCAGGGGCAGCGTATCCATTGCCCACTGGCGCTTCTTCGGCCAGCCTCCCGCGTAATGGAACTGGACAACCTTGGCGCCATGAGTTTGAGCAATGGCCACCGTATCATCCGTACTCTTCGAATCGATGACGTAGACTTCCCCGACGGACTTCAGCGCCTCCAGGCAACGCCGAAGATTATGCGCCTCGTTGCGGACGGGAATAATCACGGACAGGGGGAGCACGGCCGAGGCTGCCCTCGAACTCGATACTTCAGTTTCTGATTTCGATTCGATCACGTCAGTACCGGCAGAAGTTTGTCCTATCTTAGCCTCCCGCGCCCGGTTTTCACAAAGACGGCTGTGCTAGTATCGCTCTCGGAACTATGTCCCGAACATCTGTCCCGAACATATCTCGAACTATGTCCCAAGCCTCGCCAGTCCCGGGTTTTGAAGAACCTGGGTCAAAAGAACACGCGCTAAAAGAAGAAGTGCGGGATTTCTGGAACGCCGATCCGTGCGGTTCGCGCTACCTCGGCGATCGCGCCGACTTCGAAGCCCATGCCCGGACGCGCTACCAACTGGAACCCTACATTCACGAATTTGCCGGATTCGCCCAATCTGGCGGTCAGCGCGTGCTTGAGGTCGGAGTAGGCATGGGCGCTGATTATCTGGAATGGTTGAAGGCCGGGGCGCAGGCCACCGGCGTGGATCTTTCGAGCGCCTCGCTCGAGCAAGCGAAGCGGCGCTGCGAAATGGCTGGGTATGCGCCCGATTTGCGTGTCTCCGATGCCGAGCACCTGCCGTTTCCAAACGACGCTTTCGACATCGTGTACTCCTACGGCGTGATGCATCATAGTCCCGACACGCCGCAATGCATCCGCGAGGCCTGGCGAGTTCTCAAGCCAGGAGGGTCGCTTCGCATCATGATTTACCATCACCCGTCGCTCACCGGATTCATGCTCTGGATGCGCTACGGATTTCTGCGCGGAAAGTCATTGCGTCAGTCCGTTCATGATCATCTGGAAAGCCCGGGCACCAAGTCCTACACCCAGGAAGAAGCGCGGGCCATGTTGCAGGGATTCGAGCAAGTCGAGTTCCGCCAGGCCTTCAGTCCAGGAGATCTGCTCTTGAACGAACCCTCGGCACGCTTTAAAGGAGTGGCCTACCGGTTAATCTGGCGCCTGTATCCGCGATTTCTCATCCGCACGTTTGGAGATAAGTGGGGATTGTTCCTTTTGGTTTCCGCCCGCAAACCGGCCGCTGGGTAAGGCAGTTCACAGATTCTGTCCGCACCACTGCGTCAACACAAATAGCGACCACGGCCGCGACCAGGAAGTTTCCCCCGCCAGAAATCGATTCCACACTTCTCGGACGGCGCTTGCGCGGATGGAAGTCTGATCCCAATCACTCTTCAGCAGCGCGTCTTCGACGACGGGTCTCATCTCACCCCGCAGCCACTGCTCAAAGGGCAGTGTGAATCCGCGCTTGGGACGATTCACGATTTCCCTGGGCAACTCGACGCCAAGGTTCGCCAGCAGCAGGCTCTTCGGCAAGTTGCCCTGTAACTTCTTCTTCCCCGGAATGCGGAAGCAGGCCTCAACCAGCGCCCTATCGAGAAAGGGTACTCGCAATTCGAGACCATGCGCCATACTCATGAAGTCGGAATCCCGTAGCAGCGTGTTGCGCATGTACCAGTGCGATTCCAGGTAGGAAACGCGATTGACTGGATCAAGGGTTGAACTCCGCGCAATGGACTCCCGCAAAACGCTTTCGAGAGCGCGCTCCGAATCTTCAAAAACCGCGCCAAGCAATGCCTCGCGCTCCGCGAACCCAAACAGCATACGCACGAGGAAGTAGGGATGAACGATGGAATCATGGTCCGTGGCCAACTGGGCCAGCTTGCGGCTGCGATCTTCCTTACCCGCAAACAGCGCCACGGACGCGGCAAGCGGACGCTGCGCCAGCCTCGGCAGTCGTCCAAATCGCTTGGAAAACATTTCCATCTTCGGCACGCGGCGGAAATTTGAATAGCCCGCGAACATCTCGTCGGCGCCGAGACCAGTCAAAGCAACTTTCACTCCCGCAGCCCTCGTTTTGGCGGACACGAGATACGTATTGATGCCGTCAATGGTCGGCTGGTCCATCGCACATAGAGCCTCGGGCAGCACCGCCAGCGTATCTTGCTGCGAGACTGGAATCTCCTGATGTTCCGTGGCGAAGCGACGAGCGATTTCCCGCGAATACTGCCCTTCGTTGAACTCCTCTTCCTGAAAGACCAGCGAAAATGTGTTCGCGCGCACACCGTTGTGGCTGAGGACGGCAACGAGAGCGCTGGAATCGATTCCGCCCGAAAGAAACACTCCCACCGGCACGTCGCTCACAAGTTGCGATAAAACCGCATCGCGCAGGATCTCGGACAACTGATCTCCCGTTGTGATCCCGTTGCCCGATGATGCGTCCGACTTCGCGCGCGAGGAAGCGTGAAGCGGATTCCAGTATTCGCGGCTGCTCACCGATCCATTCTCAACCGTCAGCACATGTCCCGGCGGAACGGCCATCACTCCTTCCACGATCGTCCACGGCTCGTACACGGAACCGAACTCCAGGTAGCTTAAAACCCCTGTGGGATCGGTCTTTCGCGGCACGAGCCCTGTCTGCAAAAGGGTTCGAACCTCCGAAGCAAAAATAAAATTCTGCTTCGACTGGTGGTAATACAGCGGCTTGATTCCCATCGGATCGCGCGCCAGCAGCAGCCGCTTTCGCGGCGCGTCCCAGAGGGCAAACGCGAACATGCCGCCCAGCCGCGTCAGGCACGACTCGCCCCACACGCGATAAGCGGCAAGGATCACTTCCGTATCGGAATGACTCTTGAACTCGACGCCCGCGCCTTCGAGTTCCTTCCGCAGTTCGCGAAAGTTGTAGATCTCGCCGTTGAAGACAATCCAGTTGCCGCTGACCGGATCCCGCATGGGCTGGTGCCCGAGGGGCGAAAGGTCGATGATGGAGAGGCGGGTGTGAGCGAGTCCTACGGAGGACTGCGCTTCAGCACTGCACTCAACAACGGCGGTGCCGGAGTCGTCCGGTCCACGATGAGCAAGGCATTCTAGCGCGCGCGCCAGGACATCGCGCGACACGTCACTTTCTCGGGAAACGATTCCGAATATGCCACACATGCAATCTCGCAGGCCAGGCAGCGAAACTCCATACTACGCCCTAGGTTCCAGCGCATTCCCTTTCATTGCGATGCCTTTGGCGCTCGCTCATCAGTCGCCGGAGTATCGGGCGGAATGTAATAAAGGCGGATCGTCTTGCCCACCCCCTCTTTCGGTGGATACTGATTAAGCCAGTCGAAGGCATGCGGCGGATAGGTTTTGTGAAAAACATCGCCAAAGCGCAATGAGCGCGCGCTGATCGCCACCCATCCCGTGACGGGGTGAAAGGGAGGCAACACTTCCATCTCGGGTAACCCCATGTAAGAAAGCTCAGCACTGCTCCACATAGCAATATTCACGTGTGAAACGTGTTGGGCACGAAGCTCGTCGGCAAGACGGTAAAGGTCCTGGCCGCAGTCCAAATCGCAGCCGGTCACGAGAACCTTGCTGGGGTCCTTCCCAGCCAATGGATTGAAGTAGGCGATGTAGTCGCTTCGCGCGCTAAAGGACGCGAGCCCCTGCCACAGCAACAAACCCGCCAGCAAGGCTCTTCCACCGAAACGTGCGCTTCCTTGAAGTTGCCACAAGTACGCCGCTCCGAACCCGCCAACCACTGCGAGTAAAGGAAACACAATCAGAACGTGCCGAAGGCCAGCGTTATAGCTCACGCCCATAGTAACGATCAGGACCGCAATTGCGGATACTGCCGGAGCCAGCGCCTGCCATCGTCTCTCGCCCTTGCGCGCGAGCAGAGCGGCAAACCCTGCCATGCACAAGATCAGAAACGGCAAGGGCGTCTTTACGGCAACTGCGACCAGGAAAAAGTACCACCAACCTCCAGTCTTAGTTTGGCCGAGCAGGTAGCCTTGCGCCCCACTCTGGTTGAGAACCCACGCGCCGGCGATACCTCTGAGCAGCGCGGGAGCTGGCAGTGCCCAGTCCGAAGTCACCATGTCCCGTGCGATGTTTCGCACCGGCCCCGGGAAGTGCTGGAATGAGGGCATGTTATCGGGAGTCAGCTGCATGCCTTCCCGTACATGACCGACAGAGAATCCGTATCCAGCCCAGAGCACGACAATGGCGATCGCTCCCGCTATCGAGGCCTTGCCGAACCACGCGCGCCAATCGATTTTGGCAGAAGGTTCGCTGTGTCCGCTCAGCAGCGACTTGCACAGAACCAGTGCTACCGCGGCCGCTGGGAAGAAAAGCAGGATCGTGAACTTTGAAAGCAATGCGAATCCCGCGGCAATCCCCAGTAGGATGGTCGATCGAGTGTTCGGCTTGTCAAGCCACGTAGCCAACGCAAAAAATAAAGCGAACTGCATGCACGAGGCTGGCAAGTCCGTATACGCCAGGCTCGCAAAGGCCAGGACGATCGGCAGCGTGCTGAACAGCGCCGCCGCCAGCACACCGGCAAGGTCTCCGAACTCGCGGCGGGACCAGAGGAAGACGAGCATGATCTCGAGCACCAGAAATGGAAGCATGCCCGAACGAGCCAGGGCCAAAGTCCGGGCGAAATGTCCGCTGCCGTAAATGATGTGATTGCCCACAACGTTGTAATCCTGCGTCGCAGGATCGTCAGACGGCAGACTTGGATATCGCTCACCGGCGAGAAGCAGCGGCAACCCTATGGCGACCCGCGCCAGAGGAGGGTGAACCGGGTCAAGCTTGTAGGTGTGTCTGTCTAGCCATTCCAGCGCGGCGGAGATGTGGCACGGCTCATCGAATCCCTGCGCGGTGATAGCGTAGGTTTGTACGGTGCGAAGCACTGCAACCAACGCCACCAGCGCGACGACCAGCGCAACCAAATGGGAACGCTTCACAGGTTTTCTTCCTCTTTTAAACTGGTTTTAAACTGGAGGATGCATGCATCAGGTCCTTCAGAGCCGGGTTCTCCAAGTTTTTCGCTTCGAAAAATGACAATCCGTCTCATGTTGAAAATTTTGGGGTCGAAAATTTAGGGGAAACAGGACACTAGAATCACGGTCCGGTGAATTGCAGCTATTTGAACGCCTCCACGTAGAGTGAATGCGGCAGATCCTTGGAGTCTCCGGCTTCATACGGCGGAACGCTGCTTCCATATAAGCGGCTCTTCCCTTCCGTGGATTTTTCCACCTCCCGAAATCCCGCTTCGCGCAGCACCTCACTGAGATAACTGAAATCGAACGCGGTCCGGTGCTGCCCGTCGCAGAAAACGAAATTAGAAAACCTGCCGCCGAGCGAATCGAAGTGACGTGGAAAGGAATCGTAGAACCACTCGCTGCGCTGCTGGGTATATGCGGCAATCGCGCTCTCCAGGCTCGGCACGATGAGCCGGATGCCTCCGCCGCTTTTCAAAACCCGCAAGCATTCCTGCAGGAGCCGCTTCAGCTCATCCGGATAGAAGTGCTCGAACATATGGGTCGAATAGATCGAGTCAACGGAGTTCGACGGAAATGGAAGTCCGTTTCTGACATCCAGCCAAACGTCAATCTTGTTGAAGGGGTTGCCGTCGATATTCAAGAAACCGGGAAGGTATTTTGGACCGCAACCAAGGTGCAGATGGCGGGCGCCGTTCGCAGGTTGTGCGCTCATCAGATACCGGCGCAACAAGTAATTCGGTAGGGTGGCCTTGGCAATGCCCCAAAACACAACGTCCTTATAGCGCTGGTGAAGCAACCAATCCTCCGGTGACGGTGAACTCGATTATAAAGCAACCCCGTGCGCCATCTAAGATGGACGACCACTCATGCGACGGCTTGGCGCTAAATCACCGATCTTTCGGAGAGCGAACATCAAATGAGTTGCCCAAAGCTCACCTTGAGAGTGTTACGGGAAAGGGAGCCGGATCAATCAACCGCCTCGAAGAGAGGCTACCCTAGTTCCTGCCTCAGCCGATCAGCGAGGCGGATGCACAAGGAGATAATCGTAAGTGTTGGATTGGAGTGCCCGCTGGTAGGAAACACCGCGCTGCTGCCGATGAAGAGATTCGACACACCATGCACTTGGCAGTTCCGATCGACCACCCCCTGCCTCGGTGAATCATGCATCCGTGTGGTCCCCATGTGGTGATATTGATCTGTAATGTGATTCATCCATTCTGAGGAATCCTCCAGGACCCAAGACTCCAAGGCGATCTCTCCGATACCGGCGCGCCGAAATTCTCCGCACAATGTGTGCGCGAATTGCCGGATCGTATGTAATGTCAGGTCAGTCAACCTCCAGCGCACGTTGGCACGAGTCATCCCGAGTGCGTCGGTTGTGTCGGAGAGCAGGATCCGGCTCTCCGGATTGGGCTCCTGCTCCGATGTCAGGGCGATCCGCATACGGCTGGCAGGAGCAAAACTCCTGCCCCGGAGCACGAAGTGATACGCCGGCAGCAGTGCCGATGCCGGATGGCGCATCGTCCTAAAAAGCTTGGGCAGCAAATCTGGGGAAAGTTGTCCCTGCCGTACGGCCGTATAAACGTCTTTCACGTCTTGCAGTGTCGAGTCATCCCCCACAAAGGTTGCGCCCATGGAGACGTTGAGCGTCTTATGGTTGCGTTGCCACTTTGGGGTGGCCGTGCATCGGACTGAATACTTCAGTCCGCGCTTGTGGAAAACATTGAACAACTGCTGCGTTCTTGCCGAATCCGCAGAGTTCAGCCACCCAACAAACGCGCTCGGATGATCCTGAAAGAATCTCCCGACGAGGTCGTACTCATTGCCAATTCCGCTTGGTATTTGTTTGTTGTTGGCCAAAAGCAGCCGAGCGGTTTCGATCCCACCAACACACAACACATACGCATGTGCTCGCACCCTCGCGCTGTGCCCCTTCAGCGAGCGTACCTGAATGCCGGCAACACGGTTCCGACCCTCCTCCAGGTGGATTTCCGTTACATTGGCGTGCAACAAAAGCGTGCAGCGATTCGAGGCGCGAATGCCAGGTAAATAATGCTCACGCAGGTTTGGTTTTCGGCTCCATTTTGAGAAGTGGTACCACACCTGTTCTTCATCAAATGAGGGTGGGCGGGTTCGCAAGTATGCGAATAGATCGGTATCGAAATTAAATCGGTCCACCAGCAAGAATCGGCCTGCACGCTCGTAGTAGGCTCTCAATTCGTCGAAAGAAATCGGCCAGCCGCTATTGGGAACCCATTCCCGCCGCTCGAAGTCGGAAGGCATCAGAGGCAGCGTCTGGCCTCCCCACTTCGTAGTCGAGCCGCCCAAAATGCGAAACCTCCCTTGGGTGGAACCGGGATGAGGCAAGCCGCTGATCGCGACGTCGTACAGCGCCTGAGTTGGGGGTTCGTGTTCCGCGCCCCCGCTCTCGACCAAAACCACGTTGATCTGCGCCCGAATCATCTCGGAGGCGATGGCAAGACCCGCCGCACCGGAGCCGATAACGCATAGATCAGACCTCAGTTCCAAGGTCCCATCGGTCGCCTCCAGATCGACGATCATGAGGGCCCACTCAAGGTTCCGGTCCCATCCGAGTCTTGGACGCCCGGGCCCGGGGTCGGGCTAATTGCATCCAGTATTTGGTCGACAAACTCAACGAACTGGTGCATTCGCACGTCATCGTAGGGTTCGGAATCAGCCTCCCGAACGTTGATGGCGATGTGTTGCGGATTTTTGCTCGAAAACAGAACAATACCGTTTGCATTACTCCAAAGAGCAACTCGGAGCAGGAGAGAGTCGAGCACTGTTGGTTCGGCGAGGTCGATGCTCATCCGGAGGGAATGCTCTCGAGCTATTTCTGGATGCGCCTTCACGGCTTGCCGGAGAGGTCCGGCTGGATTAAAAATACTGTGGGTAATTAGAAATCGGCGGTCGCGGTGAGACAACTTCGCTACGCTTCGTTCGACCGCATTGTCATTGAACTGTAAGACCTCGTAGGCTGCAGGCAGCAGATCGGCGTCTCCTTGAAACTTTCGGAATGCGGAACCCACTCCCAGGTGGCGGATCTTTCCTTTCGCGACCTGACTCAGCAACGTTTCCACCAGAGGCGCAAAGTTGGCGTCAGCGAGGGTGCCTTCGTGCAGAAGAAAAATGTCGACATAATCCGTTCCCAGTTCTCGTAGGCTGATCTCCAAACTCCGAATGGCCGCTTCTGGGGTAAAAATACCGGCCTTGACCATGGCTGCACCACGATTCTTCGCTTGCCGCAGTAATCCCGGAAAACGTCGCACAACCTTTTTCAAGGCATTGATGACCCAGACGTTCCCAGCCAATCCCGAGGGCGGTTCAATGCCAAACTTCGTGGTCAAAGTCACCTGGTGCCGTTTTTGCCTGACGAACTCACGCAGAATTCCTTCAGCTCTTCCAAAGCCGTATGCTCGGGCCACATCAAAATGGCGGATGCCCAGTGAAAAAGCGTGCTCTAAAATAGAGAGCGCTTCTTTTCGGTTGTGATGGGCAGTTAGCTGAACGCACCCAAATCCCAATCGGGATGTTTCAAGGTTCGTTGGAAGGACGATGTGTTTCTTCATTGATGATTCCCGCTGCATCCGCAGACCGCCACACAACCTTGATTCGTGTTGGCAGTGCAGCGTGCTGGTGAATCAGAATATCCTTAACCATCCTCGTCGCAGTATATACACCGGCCTGTTGCGCTAAGACAGACCACTCATGCCAACCCCTGGCGGTAAATCCCTGCCAGGCGTTGCGCCTGCTGCGACAGCGTCAGCTTTTCCAGGATCGTCTGGCGCGCCGCCATCCCAATGCGCGCACACAGCTCCGGAGATCCGAGTAAAACCGAAAGCCCGGGCACGAGTTCTTCTGGTCCGCCGACTCGGATGAGCCAACCATTCCTGCCATGCTCGATCAGTTCCTCAATTCCCTGCCCGCGACACGCGATCGCCGGCTTGCCGCTGGACATGGCTTCCAGGTACACGCATCCCAGCCCCTCGTTCCGGCTGGGCAATACGAATATCGAGCAGCGTCGCATAGCCTCTGCTACTTCGGAACGGCTCTGCCGGCCGACAAACTGAACCTGCTGCCCAATGCCCAATTCGCGCACCAGCGCTTCAAGTCGGGCGCGGTCCGGCCCTTCTCCGATGATGCGGCATCGAAGCTGGGGAAAGGAAGGCCTGAGCTTTTCGAGTGCTCTTAAAACCAGTTCGTGGCCTTTGCTGCGCAGCAATGTACCGACGCTCAGAATCTCCGGATCGAACTGTCTCCCCTCAGCCGGATTCGGCGAAAAAAGACTTGGATTCACACCGTTGTGCACGATGGTGCTGCAGGTCCCAGCCGGCGTTCCAGTTTTCAAGATCTCCTGCACCTTGCCGCTGATACATATTACGGTTCGCGCCGCACCATAAACTTCAACCGACACCTTCCGCCGCCAGGCCGCCGGAAATCCACCAAGATGGCAATGGTTAAACACATCCAAGCCGTGAACCGTCACCACAAACGGAATATTCAAACGCCTGGAAAGCAACGCCGCCGCGTGCCCGCAAGGCAGCGCCGCGTGAGCGTGGATCACATCAATCGGCTTCACCCTGTGCAGTTGACGTATCCGTCCCAGGAGACGTGCGTAGAGCAGCTTCCCCGCACTCGAGAGCCCAAGATTTCCGGGAACTTGCGGGTATCGCACCCATTCTGCTGCAGCCGATGCACTCGAGTGTTTTCGAGGATAGTAAATCGGCGACGCTGCAATCACGCTGGAGTCGACCCCGAACTTCCTGAGCTGTTCGACCGGTTCTGCAACAAAGCAACCGCTCACCTCATTTTGGTCGGACGGGAAAAATGGGGTCAGTGTCAAAACGTGCAGCGGTGAAACCATGTCCACGGCTCGGGACATCAGTTTCGCTCCCTCTTAGACCGAACCAATTCCTGGGCCAGAACAACCACGCGTTCAACGTGCTTGCTCCAGCTGAAGTCGCAAGCGCGCCGGAGGCCATTGCTCGATAGTTTTTCCGCCAACTCCGGCGATTCCTGAACTTGCAGTACTCGTTCCGCCAAGGCCTCGGGAGAGAAACGGGGAAAATAAATTCCCGCATCTCCGCAGATTTCGCGATGCACCGGCATATCAGACGCCACTACCGGCAAGCCGCTCGACATCGACTCGATCAACGGATGCGCAAAGGATTCGGCATAAGCCGGCGTTACATAAATGTGGCAGGCCCGATAGAGGTGATGGAGCGAGCGATAAGGAATCGTTCCGAGCTCGACGATATCTTCTCGAAGATTATTTGCGAGCGAGGCCGCCGACTCGGCTCGATATGCCCCCGGGTTGTCGCCCGAATCCAGTCGGCAGGTAAGAAACAGTTTCACCTGCTTGCCCCTCAGACGAGCACTCAAGATGGGCATTGCCCGAAAGAGTGTTTCGAAATTGCGGTAGTAATTGTAGTGGCTTACAAAAAGAAGGCGGAGAGCGTCTTTCCCTTGCTCGAGCTGGGTTCGCGCCGGCGATGGCAATGGCGCTGCGTCGCTCGTAAAGGCATCCGCGTCAAATCCGTGATGCACCGAAAGTACTTTCCTGCCACTCCACTCGCTAAGTTCCTGGGCAAACGCTTCACTCGGAGCAAGGGTAACGTCGGCGTTCTTTATGGATCGCCGTGCCAACCAGCCTTTGACTATAGTGTCGGCCCATATGGTGTAGTCTCCGCGCGCACGAACATCGCGCAGGAAATCTCCGGAAGTATAAAGCGAGTTACGAGACAGGAGCATCTGCGGGACGGGTGAGTTCCAAAGCGCAAAGTTGCCCGCGGAAATCAATACCTGCGCGCCGCTTCGCCGGATCAGTTTCGGCAGCGTTGTCTGCTCCCGAACGACACGGCGGAACACTCCGGAGGTTTCTGGGGTTTCAACAAAGGAAATGTTTGGAAGCACTCCAAACTCCCGGCGAATGGCCGGATTCAACAGAACCGTGGTTTCCGTATCCACTCTCCGCGCTAGATTGGGAATCACATTGCGCAGATAGGTAAGGCCTCCACCCGCACTCGCGGCAAGGCCATTGATAAACAATCTGATCATCGGTTGGGCACGACGGCTCCAAAACTGGCTGGCGACGGACGGGGAGCCCGGGAAACAACGCCGGCCACTGGGACTACAACGGCGACAGGAATAAGATCCGCCAGTAGAAATACGAATACCCAAAAATACACGCTGACATAGGAACCCACGGCAAAAAGCGAGTCCTCGAAGAGGCCGTGGACTAGGCCGGACAACACCACCATTGCGAGGGGAATTGAGTAGTGGCGCGGGTCGCCGGTTCGCCTCATCCACGCGCAGACTCTCCATACGTTCGACACCGTTACCACCAGTAGCGCAACGAAGGGCAACACACCCAGGAGGCCCACCCACTCTGCAATTGTTATGTAGCTGCTGCCGTGCTCACGTTCCGTTTCGGCAGTGGAAGCAAACCTTCCGAAACCCAATCCGGGATTCTCGCCCGTCGGGCTCGTGCCATATCCCGTTCCGAACAACGGATGCTCTTTGATCGAGGCGATCGAGTTTTCCCAAGGTGTCCGCCGCGAACCCATCACGCCTTCTTCCTTGTGCCCCTTATAGAGAACTGCATCCTTCAGATCCTCCACAGACTTGTTTAAGGCTCCCGGATCTAACATCCCAGTGACCGCAACCAGGAACAGAACCACCACTGCTACCTTCACCAGCAACTTGTATTGGTGGAGGCAAAGACAGAAGACGAGTGTGACAAGCACGACCGCAACCATCGCAGCACGCGCCATGCTGAATTGAACAAGGTACGCGCAAAGAAGCAGGGCGGCCAGTCTGCGAAGCCTCACCGCAGGCCTATCGCTGGTGAGCCATCCCCACAAAAGGACGGGGAACAATCCGATGCTCATCGCCGCACCCAGGGAGTTAGGATTACCCCAAATACTTTGACCCAGACCGAAATAGCAGATGGCTGTGGCATAGACCGCTATTTCACTTCCCCAGAGTAGCCCACGGAAAAAACGGTCCTCCCGGCCGACAACGGCCAGGCGAGCCCCGGTAGCACAATATAGAAAGAGAAGGAACAAGCTCAAGGCCTTGAGTGACGCCATCTGCACGAAGGGAGAAACGGTGGCGGAGACAAACGCGGCGCAGGCGCAAAAGAAAGCGATCAGATGTAATGACCCGGAAGGCCTGCGGGGGTTCTTCGTCCAGGCAATGTAACCCACGACTGCCCCCGCGGACAACACCACCCAGCGTCCACCTGTCCAGGCGCTTTGCAGCGGAACATGCATGCCCGCCCAAACAAAGGTGATCATCAGAAGAAGAAAAAAACGCTGGCCATAGTTCCAGAGGCTGGCGATGATTACCTCCAGGAGCAAGATCGCTCCCAGGAGAGAAACGTCGCGGAAGTATTGTAAGTGGGAATAAATCAAGTACAGTACCAGGCCCAGACCCAGCACGATGGCAGCCCACTGCGGCGGTTTCACGGAATTCATCGAGCCCCCGTACCGTCAGAGATCGCGGCCGCGGCCAGACCATCGGCGCATGCTGCCGGCGAGTAGGTTCGAATTCGTTCCGAGCTATGTGTGCCCATCCGCTGCTTGAGCTCCGGTTGCCGCACCAGAGAATTGATCGCCACGCTGAGTTTCTCTGCATCCCGGGGAGGCACGACGTAACCGTTCCACCCGTCTTCGACCAGGTCGGCCGAACACCCCGCCATACTGCTCACGATGATCGGAAGTCCGCACGCCATCGCTTCATTCACCACCAAACCCCATGGGTCACTGTGCGTCGGCAGAACTAAGGTTTCAGCGAGCGCATAGAGACCAGCCAGATCTTCCCGCTGCGCGAATCCCGGAAAACAAACCGCCCCCGGGCTGATCCGCTTCGCCCGTTGCGCCAGTTCTTCTCGGGAGACACCATCGCCTGCGAACACCAAACCCACTTCAGATCGTAGGCCCCTCTCTAGTTTGGCATAGGCCTGGAGGAGATCAAAGACGCCTTTTTCTGGCACCAACCTTCCCACAAACAGGATGAATCGTCGCGGAAGCCCGAACTTCTCTCGAAATGCCGCCGGATCGCGCTTTATTTTCTCCGCCTGCGCCGCAAAGAAGGCGTTATCAACCGCGTTGGGCGCGACAAAGATCCTCTCTGCCGGAGCGCCCAGCAAACGCAGGTATTCGAACGCCGATTTGCCTGGTACCACAAACCCATCGCAGCGCTTCAGAAAACGGGTCTTCAAGGACTCTACAGGCTTGCGGAGGGCGCGTGCGTCTTGCGCGTTGCTCTCCGACCACAAGCCAAAGCGAACCCCGCGGCGGCGTGCCCACATCAGCGCTTGCCATGAGGCAATGTAGTTGTATCCGCCGCAAATGAGCGCCTCTGGGGAAAACTTCCTTAAACACGCCGAGAGTCCGGCATTCAGCAGAACGTGCGTATGGCCAGCGCGAAATCGCCAGGAAGAAAGGATTTCATAAGAAAAACAAATTTCGTCCTTGTACACGCGCCATTGCCTTAACGTAGGGTCCGTTTCCGAAAGAAAGATTACGTTCAGATCGATGGCCTCGTGTTTCGCAAGCGCATTGAAGACCGGGATGCGGTACGGAGCAATGATCTCAGTCAGGATCGCGATCCGATGTGTCATGCCCGCCACTCGTATGAATTTCTGAATGAACGCCAATCTCGCTTCATGCCACTCGCGAGACTCGCTTCCACCCGAAAACGAAATGGATCCACGCGCGCCCCGCCTTCCTTCACCGCCAGGTTCCGGGCATCGGTATTGCTCGGATCAGCGAAAGAGGGCTCGAAGACCTTAATCATGCGGTTGGGCAAAAGCTTGCAACGAACGGCACCAGTTATATCCGGAATCGTCAGACTTCCATTCTAGCCGAACATCTCGCACCGAAGATCTCGCAACCGGGCCCGTAGGCGCATCACGGGATCTCGGGCTGAAACCGTTTTCTCCACGTGTTCATGCGCGGCTTGCAACAGTCGCTTCCGGGCTTCGAGTGCAGGCCCATCGCTGCTGGGACGCATCTCCGCGGGGTCCGCTTCCAGGTCGTACACTTCCTCGTTCGCTCCGGGCTCAATCCGCATGACCAACTTGAATCGGGCATCGCGAACCGCCAGGAGCCTCGATGCCCCCCTGCTTTCCGCCCGAAAGGGATTCGTACAACCGTACGCGCACTCAATGATGGCAGGACCGACGCTCGCGGCGTCGGCCCACGCAATCCCTTTCTGCAGCTTCGTCCACAGACTCCGCCCCTGGAACGCGGACGGAGCCTGCACGCCCATCATCTCCAGCAGAGTAGGCGCCAGGTGCAGATGGCTCATCGGAGAATCTGGAACTTTCGCCCGTCGCTCCCCTGGAACACGGATCAGGAGTGGCACACGAACAATTTCCTCACTCAGCCTCACCGGCGAGTGATAGCGACCGCCGTGTTCGAGAAACTCCTCACCGTGATCTGCGGTCAGCGCAAACACACAATCGTCCCACTGATGCGATTGCCTCAGACTGTCCACCAACCGCGCGATCTGGCGGTCCACCCACCGAAGGCCCGCGTCGTACAACTGGACAACCTCGTTCCGTTTTCCACCCAAGGCAGAAGCCGTCAGATCCGAACGGTTCCAGTATTCGTTCAGGTAGCGAGCGCGGCCCGGCTCAATGTCTCTTCCGGCCAGGTCGCGAAATGCCTCATTCGGTGGGTAGTAGGGCGCATGCGGATCCATCAGATGAAGCCAGAGAAAGAACGGACGGCGCCCGACCGACGCCAGCCAGGACTGCGCTTGATCGACCAAAATGTCGGCGGAGGGAAATTTTCTGAGAGCGTCAACGCTCTCGGCCACGGGAGCAATCCTCATGCAGTACTGAAAGTACAGTTCGTTGTAGACCCTGCTGAGGCCGAGCGCTCCCGCAAAATTTTTTAGTGATCGATTCAGCTGCCCACGAGACGAATCGCCGGGCGGAGTTTCCGCAATGACACTCTCTTGTGTTGGCTGCGCCTCGACGTCAAGAAAATCGCGGAAGACTTCGAATCCCTGATCGTAACCGAAGCGCGGCGAAATGTATGGATTGCCCGCGGAAAACGCGCCCGTGGCATAACCAGATTCACGCAATACTGTTGCGAGCGTGCTCTCGCCGGGAGCGAGCCCGACCACATCCCGGCCCAGCGCCAGCGGCATGCGCGAGGCAAGGATCCCCGGAAACGAATAATACGTAGGCGCTCCAGCAACGATGGCCGCCGGCACCACGAAAGATTCGGAGGCCAGCGCGTCCAGGAAAGGAGTCGTGGAACGCGAGTATCCGTAAAATCCGCAGTGATCCGCGCGCAGGCAGTCCACTGTGACCAGCACTAGCGATCGCTTGCCATGAGTCACGTTACCTGTCCGCTCCCGTCGTCGCGCTCACCCTCACTCTCCCATTTTCTCCCGCATAGGCGCCTTCGGTTGCAATTGAGAATAGTTCCGCGTCATGGACGTAGAGCAAGTCCGGCCACTTCCTTTCAATGGCGCTAAGGAATTCATCGATGAGCTTTAACGTCGGCGTGCGGAAGTCCTTAATGGTCGAGTGAAAATTAATCGAATGAATCGAAATCACCGCCGGCAGCCCGGTCACGAAACACTGCTCCACCCGCGCCACCAGTGTCTCCAAATCGCAGCGCTCGGTTGCGGGCTCTATTGCGACCGTACGAAAAGTGGAGAGCATTCCGTTTTGATCCAGATGTGGGCCCGTTCGCTCGCCGGGGCTGTTCTGCACGCCATTCTGGACCACGCGGACTCCAGTTTCGAACCAGGCCGTTTTCGAATCCGCATTCGCACGATAGCCCGGCGCACAGGCGCTGAACGGACCCGCAGCAAACAGCTCCCGAAAAATTCCCGCCGCGTTCCGGATCGCAGCCCGCTGGTCGTCCATTGGCAAGAATCGGAGCGCAGGCCGCATGTCCGGGTCCCAATACTCATACCCGACCCACGGCGTTCGCCAGTAAATGTACGGAGTCTGTGCACGCCACAATTTCTTGATTAACTGAGACCGCTCCCCACCGGCGTCCAGTTCTCGCTCCATCGCCCGCTCGCAAAAGTGAGTCAGCCCATGCAGAGCGGGATAGAACAGGCGCTCGCGAATACCCTGCTGATACGCCTCCAACAAATGAGGACGATGCCACGTCCCTGGCAAGCCTTCGGTCAGCGGTCGCAGCGGAATTCCCTTCCGCCCACGTTCGAAGCAGCGATCAAAATCCACATTAGCCATGATGAAATTCATGACCATCGACGGCCTGCGCCCCGTCGAGTCCCGATGCTTTCTCAGAACTTCTCCGAGCGCGTGCAGATCCTCGGCGGTTTCAATGCTGTAGAAATCGTATGGCTTCTCGCCCAGATTCAATCCGGCTGCACGGAGTTCTTCCCATCCCTCGCGGTCCCGCACCCCGGCGCGGCCCCAATCGTCGCTCTGGAACAAAACCAGCGGGCGATCGAAGCGCAGGCCGGCAGGCATCGCCTGCTTCGTCAGCCCGAGCGCATTACGCAATCGCCTGATCACTTCAGTTCGCCCTTGTCCTTTGTGGACGCTGGCAGGGGGGAGTGCTACAATTTTTTCCCATTGGCAGTGAATCCTCTCCTCCGACGCCTTCCAAGTGGGTAGCATGCCAGAGAACCTGAGTCGAGGTGCGTCTGCCAATCTCGACTTTCTCCGCAGTGCGGCTGTCTTGATGGTGCTTATCAACCACCTCACCAGGCATTATCACTTCGACAGATTCGACGATATCGGTCTATTCGGCGTCCTGCTCTTTTTCGTACATACCTCGTTAGTATTGATGTATTCGATGCACAGAAGCCCACTGACAGGCTTTGCTCTCGTCAAGGACTTTTACATCCGCAGGTTTTTCCGGATTTACCCACTTAGCATACTAGCGGTGTTGACTGCTGTCGCTCTTCATCTGCATGCCGATGGGCGTGGGATGTCCTTTGGGCCGAGGCCCGGCGCGCTGGAGCTGGTTTCAAACCTGCTGCTCATTCAGAACCTCACATACTCCAGTTCGATTATCGGCCCGCTGTGGTCGCTGCCGATCGAAGTGCAAATGTACCTGGCGCTGCCGTTTTTATTTCTCTGGAAGAAGCGCTCTTTCTGGAAACTGCTCGCGCTTTGGTTGGCTTGCGGGCTCCTGGGACATTTTCCGCAGACGATACCGGCGTTGGCATGGTTCTCGCTGCTGATTTTCGTGCCCAACTTCTTGCCGGGGGTCATGGCTTTCACTTTACCGGAGAAGAGATCCATCCCCTCGTATCTTTGGCCGCCGTTCATCCTATTGCTCGCGTTGCTGTTTCTGTGGATGCCGTCCCGGCGAGTCGGAGCGGAAGTGTGCTTGTTGTTGGGACTAGCGCTGCCACGGTTCAAGGAGATTACCTTCCGTCCGCTGAAGTTCATCAGTCACCGCATTGCTACCTACTCGTACGGGATCTACCTCGGGCATTCGTTTTTTATCTGGTTCGCACTCACGCGGCACAACAGTTGGTTCCTTTTCTGGCTCATGTGGCTAATTATCCCCGTGGTTCTCTACCATGCGCTTGAGCACCCCGCGATTGAACTCGGTCGCGGACTCGCAGAAAGGATCAGTGCAGCGCCTCAACCCAAACCGACCGCGGTAAAACCGATTCGCGGCCAGTCTGATCTAGGCCATACTTGATGCAATCACAGGTCATTTGCGAGCCCACACACTGTAATTCGCTGTGAAAACGTCGTTTTGTCCCGCGAGTTTTTCCAACACGTAGCCAACCCAATTCAGGAAAGGAACAAACGTCCACTGCCATAGAGGAGCCAGCATCCTGGGCCTGAAAAACGACATCAGAAAAACATTGCAAGTTCTAATAAACCCAGTGAGGCTGTTGCCCTCAGGTATGACCTCCACGGTTTCGAACTCCCGCAGCAGGTGTCGCAGGCCCTCCGGCAGAAAACGCCAGCATTCTTTATCGTTATCGCGCAAGAAAACCGATGGAGCGCTCAAAAAAAGAACACCTCCCCGGCGGAGCACTCGTTTAATTTCCGCAACCACAAGTCCGGGATCCGGCAGGTACTCAAATACCTGCGTGCAGATCACGAAATCGAATTGCGCGTCCCGAAAAGGTAGCGCCTCCGCTGCAGCACCAACATTGACGAGCGGGGTCATCTGGAGATCAACCGCAACGTAACTATTTATGCGGGTCCCCAACAGCGGACGATAAGGCTGCAACCGCCCTCCGATATCGAGCACACAGAGAGCGCTCCCCGCCAGTCGATCCAGTCCGGCTTCAAAAATCTGCTGGCGCTGGCGCAGGATCAGCCAGTTCGGATTCCTCAGAGACGGGTGCAATCGCTCCCGGCTCTCCCGTTGAACCTGTTCCAACGCGGATGGCAATGGCATGGGAAGAAGTTAGAGGTATCCCAAATCTCGCAGACGTTTTTCGAGGACTGCCTGCTCGGCTTTATCAAGCATTTCAGCGTCGTTGCGCACTAGGTCCCGAAGCACAAACTCCAGGAACAGCTCCAACCCTCCGAACCGGCTGCCAAACTGCTCTTCGGCGGACGCGCAAAGTTCTTCCGGCAAGCTGATTTGTCTTCTGGCGGTCATTGGGAGAGAGACGGCGTCCTCCCCATTGCGCCGAGAACGCGGCTGCGAATCGCGGCCACAATCATCTTGTCGTCATTGTCCAATCCAGCCAGCAGCGCTAATCCGCAAAAAGACGCGTAGGACACCACCAATGCAATTCCAATCCAAAACCACTCCGGATGCAAATCTAGCGACCGGACCAACAGCCGCACCCCCGCCGTCATTGCCAGGCTCACGGCGCAAGGCCCGAGTAAGCGAAGATACGTCCGATTGTAAGGCGACAGTTGCAAAGCGGCCCGCACCTGCCGCAGAAGTAGATAATTGCTCAGAGCATTGGTCAACGCCGCTGCCAGCGCCACTCCGGCAATTCCCAACGGCCGCACTAATCCAAACGTGGCCGCGATCATGAACACTGCCATGACCACCTGCACGCGAATCAGGCGGGCCTGGTTCCCTGACATAAGCAACAGATAGCCGACCGAGCCCACTCCGGCGTTGACCAATTGCCCCAGCGTACCCAGACTCAGCACCACCCAGCCTGCCTCAAATGCCGCACCAAACAGGCGCATCAGGGGCTTTGAGAAAATCATCATGACGAACGCCAACGGCAGGGTCAATCCCAGGATCCATTTCGTCAAGGTCTGAAAAAGCCGGCCCAGCAGCACGCGATCTCCGCGCGCATGCAAATCGGCGATCGTCGGAGAGAATATCTGGTTAACCGACTGCAGCGCCACCGGCACAAACGCAACCAGCGTGGCCGCCACGGCATAGATTCCTACCTGCCGAACATCAAGAAAAGCTCCCAGCAGAATTTTGTCCGCTTGAGCAAGCACAAACTCCAGAAAAGTCATACCGAATACAGCGGCGGAAAACCAGAAGACTTCGCGCTCCATCGGCACGGCTGTGTGTGGAGCCTGCCTTGCCGGCGTTGGCGTCAGCCACCACGCTGCCGCCAGCAGCAATATCAAAACAATCGCTGCACTTGTAACCTGAGCAAGCAAATATCCGCGAAGCCCAAAGCCCAAACTGACCAGTACAACCCCGAAGACAATATTCAGCGGACTTCCGATGAAGTTCGTAATGACCGTGCGGAGGGCGACGTCTTTATATCCAGCCAGAACTTGTCCCAGGAAGGTTGTGAACGCGCCCAGAATCAGAATGACCGCAAACAGGCGCAGATAGGGTACGAGAGCCGGCGCATGATACAGGCTCCGCGCCAGCCACGGCCCCACCAGCATCATCGCCGCGGCCAGCACAACGTTGCCCATTCCCAGCAATCCCAGACCCCGGCGAAGAAACCCATGCAGGCGCTGCCATTGTTCTGTCGCCGTATATGCAGCCACAAAGCGTACCGCAGCCTGCGCCAGGCCTAATCCGTTGAAAAGCCCGAAGAACCCGACCATCGTCATTCCCAGCGCGTACATTCCGAGCGCATCGGCGCCCAGTACCCGCGCCAGGTAAATTTTGAAGAGGTATCCCGCGACCGCGGTAAACAGAGTGCCCGCGAAGAAGACCGCCGAATGCCGCGAGATCTGTCCCATCTCGCTGCGAAACCGCGCTTCATGACTGGTTGCTGGCGACGACTGCGAAGACTCGATGGTTGTATCGGGGATGCTCAAAATATGCCTGTTTGCGCTTGCTGACAAATCGTCGTTAAAGATTATCTCAAACCGCCGGCCCGCGGTTGGAAGAGAACTTCAGCGAAAGTGGCCTCCCACTGAGCCGCTACGTGGTCCCAATCAAATTGTTTGGCATGGCTTGTTGCCGCCGCACTCATTCTGCGCCTCAAATCCGCATCCTGAATTAGCAACTTCAGACGATCCAGCATCTGTTCAAACGTCTCCACTTGGAATCCGGTCACACCGTCGGCGACTGAGGGCGTCTTATAGTCGCTGAAAACAATGCAAGGTAAACCCGTCGCGGCCGCTTCCAGCGTAACCTTGGGCAGTCCCTCGATGCGCGACGGCAGAATGAAAATGTCACTCTCTCGCATGGCTTCAGCAAGCTGAGGTTGAGAAACCGGCTTCTCGATGCTGACATTCGACAGCTTTGCCTTCTTATGCTCGTTCAATAACTCCCGTCCGAACCCGTCGCGAGCATTCCCAATCAGACGAAATCGGGCTTGGGGCAACCGCTTCGCTGCGTCGTAAACGAGATGCGCTCCTTTTCGCTCAAGCAAATGGCCCACGAACAATACTGTCGCGACCGGACGGTCTCGGACGACCGGCGGAGAGAAAACTCGCGTATCGACTCCCACAGGCATAACCACGTCGGCCTTTATGCCGAATAAATCGCAGGCATCCTGCGCAACAAATTCGCTGACGGCAGTCCTCAGATCCGCGTGGCGAACCGCATAATCGGCGTATTTGCGCACCGTTGCCGAGACCCCGTCGAGATTCCCCCTGGGTCCTTCCAGACACAGCACACTCTTCGTGCCCCGGCGCAGGAACCGCGGCAGATGGAGATAAATGTACGAAGCCGGGCTTAAGTCGATGTATACGATGAAATCGTAGCGCCCCATCATTTCTCGAAGGATGCGGATCGTCCTTCGGCGTCTGGGCAATTTCACCGTTCTGATGCCGGCGCGCAAGAGCCGAGTATCCGGGGAACGCTCGAAGAACAGAGTGGACTCAAAACGCGCGGCATCGAGCCGCAGCGCGATCTCCCTCGCGTTCAGGCTCTGCGCATTGTAGTTGTCCGCATCCGCACAGACATTAAAGAGAATTCTGATGACCCTGGTTCGCGGCTGACTGCTCGACTTCTTTTCCAAGGCAGAATTCATCACTAGGCTTCAAACGGCCTTCAGGTAGCGCTTCGCGCTCTTCGGTACCAGGACACGAACTGCTCCAGCCCTTTTTCAATCGGCGTCTGCGGATCGTACCCAAGCAGCCGCTTGGCCTTGGAAATATCCGCCCAGGTAATGGGGACGTCGCCCGGCTGTTCAGGAAGTTGCTGGCGGACGGCTCTGCGTCCGGTGGCTTTCTCCAGCAATTCGACCAGTTCTCCCAAACGGACGGGATGCGAATTCCCCAGATTGAATATCTCGAATCGGCTGTTTCCCGGCCCCGAAGCGGGGACGTACTCGATCGATGCCAGAACCCCGGCAACGATATCCTCTACGTATGTGTAATCTCTTCCCGACAAGCCATCCCCGAAGATCGGCAACGGGCGCTCGGTTTCAAGCAGTCGGGTAAATTTGTGGATCGCCAGGTCCGGCCGCTGCCGCGGGCCATACACCGTGAAAAAACGCAGGCAAACTGCGGTCAGCCCATAAAGGTACGCATAGGTAAAACAGAACATTTCCCCCGAGAGTTTCGTTGCGGCATAAGGCGAAATGGGGCACAATTCAGTGTTGGACTCGGCAAACGGAACGCGCTCGGCAATTCCATAGACCGAACTGGAGGAGCCAAAGATGAACTTGGGCACACGAAACTCCCGACTCAAGTCAAGCAGATTCAAAGTGCCCGCAATATTCACGCGCTCATAAAGCGCCGGATCGTCGAGAGAAGGCCGAACTCCGGCGCGAGCCGCGAGATGAACAACAACGTCTGGCCGGAAACGCTCGAAGATGGCATGTAATCCCGGCTTGTTGCAAATGTCCTGTTGGACAAACTCGAAGGCGCCACAACGCCGCACCTCAGCCAGGTTTTCTTCCTTGCGCTGCGCCGAGTAAAAATCATTGAGCTCGTCAACAATCGCTAGCTGGGAACCTCTACGAAGGAAAGCTTCCGCCAGATGCGAACCGATAAATCCCGCCCCACCGGTCAGAAGAACTCTTTGGGCTGTGCTCGCCACGAATTTCCCGAGTCTAACATGTGTCCAGGAACCCGGTCTAACGTTCCGGCTGCGCATCCTTCGCTTGTGCAAGTCGCGCGGATTGCAAAATTCCGTCAAGCTCCATTTGCGTTATCGGCTGGTAGAAGCGATTCGGAAAATCCGCACCGGGGCCCTGCAAATCCAGCATCTCCGGGATACGCGCTATAGCACTCGGGCTCTTTAAGATTCGCGCGGCGCCAAACTTCTCATACTGCCGCCCGTAGCAGTGCATGCTGAGATCAAACCAGCCGCACAGAAAACAAGGCATCCCTGCGAGAGCACACTCCACGGCAACACTCGATTCCACAGTCAAGGCAAACCAGATGCGACGCAGAAGCTGCTCCGAAATGGCCGCCGTGGAAATTTCCACCAACTGACGGTCATCCCCGGCCAGAATCCGGTCGACTAGTCGGGAACGAGCGCTCACACTCTCGAAGGGGTGCAACTTTACGACCACCTTCCGCTGATGCTGGCGCGCAATCGCACAAAGACCCGGAAGCAGTTCCCGATACAGTGTTTCAGTGCGGCCCGAATAGAGTTCATAGGGCTCCGAAAAAAATACAATCTGATCACCGGGTGCGCGCGATTTTCCCGTGGCGAGGGAATGCTCCACCGGCGGTGCACCGAGCGCGATCCGTTCTTCCGGCACTCCACATTGCCGGACCATATAATCTTTCTCCATTTCGCCCTTCGCCAGATAGGTGTCGGAACAGACTCCGCGAAGCAATAAGTTGACATCTAAAGCGCCATGGCTGCAGTTGACGGTTCGCACTCCTCTGCTCCGCGCAAGCAAAACGGGTAAGCGGGTGTATGGATTATTTTCATCCCCGCCCAGAACGGAACTGATCCGCTCTCTATCCAACACTTCCCGCCAGGCATCACGGATTCTCACCCCTATTCGCAGGGTCCGCACAAAATCTGGAAACAGACCCGCAGCATAAGAAACAACCGGGTCCTTCGATTGCTGAAGTCTCCTCTGCAGTGCGCACCATTGCTCGGTCAGTGCAGCAATCTCGCGCTCGGAGGCCTTGCTTCGCGGCAGGGGTGCGTAGGCCGCCAGCGGCACGGAATCCACATTGCGAGGAAGGTCTCGAATCGCACCGTCAGCGCGGGTCGTCACCAGCAGGAAGCGCCGGTCGGGAAGCAGGCTGGCGTATGCGGCCAACACCCGTGAGACGTTTCTGTAGGCCGAGGGCAGCAAAACTCTCTGCTCCAAACTCGAACTTCGCCTCCGCACGCGCAGGAGACGCCGGAATCGATAGTCCGTGTCCCACTTGTCGAGGGCAATCCCGGCAACTTGCTCACTAGTTAGCGTTCGGAGGGCTTTGGTGTAACGGCGGACCCAGGCAGAAACAGGCCGTCCTTGTTTGATGAACGGGACTACGGTGACACCCAGCAGTTTGCCAAGCGTATCCGCCAAGCCGTGCGGACGAGTGACACGGATCTCAGCAGGCGCCTGGATTTCGCCTGAGAGCGTCAATAGTATGAGGAACTCGTAGATCCCCAGGAAACACGTGGGCGCAAACAGTTCCCACCAGTCAATCCCTTCCGCATCCACTAAACAATCGCTTCCCGCGTGACAAATCTCCCGAATTCGGCTTACGCCTTCGTGCCACTCGGAAAAACTGTACAGGCCGCGGGTTGGACAGCCGAGCTTCTCGCTCCAAATCGCATACTGGGATGTTCCCGCCCATCCCAGATCCACCACGAGGTCCCAACGAGAGCCAGTCCATTCGCCCGTCATTGGTGAATCTTCCGGATGGACTAGGAGAACGCGCATTCGCTATTCAACTTCTTTCCTCATCAGGTATTCGACGCGCATTCGTGATTGTAAATTCCATGACCCGGGGAAAGTCCGCTCGCGCCCGGTCCCGGCAGGTATCATCCAGTTCCGCGGCCGAAAAGCTTGCCCGGTAAAAAAACGATCCCTGCACCGGCACATATGTTATCTGCGCAACGACGCATGCCTGATCGAGTGGTGTCTCCAGGACGATTCCGCGCTCACGGTCACCCATTTTCAGCGCTCCATCGGTAATCCCCAGCGAGCTGCTCGATGACACCAGGAAAGACACCGAACGTCCGTGCTCAATACTTTTTCTTTCGAGCGCGAATCGCTCAGGAAGAACTCCTCCGTTGTGCGTCTCAAAGAAAAGACTTTCGGGATCGAAGGCCTCTGGGTGCATGGTGATATGTCCCAGCCGCAGAGAACCCACCGGAAGTTGCTCCCATTGCAACTCGAAACGAAGCCGTATCTGACCTTCACGTGTCACCCAAATCGTTTTCACCACCGGACCCAACGACGTATTCACACAGCCTCGCACCATGATGATCCCAGCCCGGTCATCCGCACCGATCTCCGGTTCGACCGGCTCCAAATCGGTCACTTTTGGACGGCCAGGAGTTTCCAGCACGAGATGACCGGAATAGAAATCGGCGCCCAGCGCAATGTCCTGGTAGTAGCCATGCGGAATCGTGCCGAGCAGGGGTCGTTCACTGACACGCTTTATGGTAAGCGAATCTATGGCCAGGCCACGCCGGCAGTTAAACACCACTTTCATTGCATCGGTTTCTACCGACAGCCAGCGGCTCTCTCGCCTTATATCGAACCCGTCAACATGCTCGGCATCCCGTTCTTTCCCGAGTGGCCGCTCTGGGCCGTGCCTATCTGAGCCGTGCCTGTCTGAGCCATGGTCTGATGCATGGATGCCCAGTCGGTCTTCAAAACTCCGCAGACGCTCACGATATGCAATCCAGCGCTTTTCCGTGATGTGCGTGCGAAAATCACTGCTCCAGAGGTAGCACAACTCGCGCCAGAAGCTGTCCTCGGTTCGCGGGTCTTTCCTAAGCACCTCGTAGATCCGGCGGCATGCCGTATTGATGGCCAGATCATTGCGTCCGGTTACCGCCCATCGGTTCAGGTTGTATTTCTCTTGTTTCTTCACGGGCACCGGATCCTGCGGGGTCTCCAAATGAAGTCGCTGACCCGCGTTTGAAGATCCCATGAGCGCCAGAACCTGCCCAGGTTTGATCCACCGATATCGTTTGTCCGCGAGCAGTTGCTGCAGCAGGGCGTCGATCCGTTTCCACTCGCTCTCGGCCTTCAGACCGGGTTCGGTTTGATAGCGTCCGGGCCGGAAGTCGAACACTTCGACGTCATTACCGTAAAGGGGAAAGGCGCGATCCTCTTGCCCAACGTGCTTAGCCAGGTAGTCGAGATACTCCGGCAGGTCGATCTCGCCATGCGCATACCGCTGAAATTTTTGGAACGCAATGGACTTGTTCCAGATGATCGGCAATTCCTCTCCGTGTTGCCCACAAGCAACTTGCGGAAGGTACCGCCATTCCGGATTCCAATCAGGATGCCAGCGAGCCGGGTTGTCCCACTCCATGACAATTGCCGTGTATCCGGCATCTTTGTAATGCTGCAAAAGACCGGCCGAATAAGCCTGCTCGTTGACCAGAGCGACGGTGGGACGAAACCCGAGCAGTTCCTGATAAGCCTCATTTCCCAGCCGAAGATTCTGAGCGTTGACTTCGGCCGGCACCAGTGGTCCGATGATCTGTGCATACCCGCTGCCGACAAATTCGCATGGGCCTTCCGTAGTCAGTGCCCGCAGTTCCTCAACCCAACTACGATCGATTTCCGCCACCGACTCCAGCGTATAGGCGGACGCCTCAATTCCAAAAGGCAGTCCATGCCGTCGGGCCAGCCGCAGCAGCGGCCAATAGCAATTGCGGACCACCTCCGGCCTCCGCTCCTCGTCAATGGAGGAGTAGGCCAGATTGAGGTGAAAGACGGTGAAGAGATTCAGGGTCACTTGCGTCCTGGCGATGGTTTCAAAAAGCTCGTTCAGAATCTCGATAAAGTGTTCTCATTTTCGCACGACCAGGCACTGGCCAGTCGGTAGGTAGAAGGGAACCTCAGGCAATTCTGTCTGAAAAATCGGCATCCGCGACAGTGTCGATTTCGATTGTCTCAACGGCGGTCCGGGCTCTTTGCACTGCCTCCTCACGCGACTCGCCAACCGCGATGACCATGCCGGCTCTCGCCGGATGACAGTTCATCGGTCCGACCACGCTGCCGATCCCGACCCGCAGTTGACAGAAAACGATGCCGCGCTGATTTCGCACCTCATCTTCGCCGGCAACCCGCACCACTCGCCCCGAGCGCGGGAACAAGTATCTTTGGCAGACGCAGTGCTGAAAGCGCGGAACCAAATCAGCCGGCCTGACCGGCTCCCCCAAAGCCAGCCTGATCGCGCTTTCGACGAAAGCAATTCCCGC
>Ga0210407_10000991_pt1 | contig 28296 bp, 24 predicted proteins | sample IncBWC27MmetaG_FD_150860 | JGI IMG/M metagenome (GOLD analysis project Ga0210407, IMG submission 150860) | Forest soil microbial communities from Barre Woods Harvard Forest LTER site, Petersham, Massachusetts, United States - Inc-BW-C-27-M | ecosystem: Environmental > Terrestrial > Soil >...
GAGAGAGCGCAACTCCGAAAGCGATGATGTCCTTGAAGAGAAACAAGCCGAGATTGTTCATGTAATGGATGCCGTGAACCACGACGGTGTCATCGGGAGTCGTGATCAACATGGTGCTTGTGGTGAAGAACATGCCGACTAGAATGATCCCGCCCAGAATGCCTGCTTTAGGTTTAATGTAGCCAATGATCAGTAGGATTGCTGCTGTCCATTCAGTGGCCCCGATCATATCCGACCCAATATATGGTCCAAAGACCTTGAATAGCCAACTGGTGAACGGGCTGTTAGTGACGAGCGGGATGATGCCCTCTGCCCCGGGTGCTGTCATTTTGAACTTGCCTGCCCACAGCAACATCACGATCATTCCAATGCTGCAAACAAGGAAAGGGATATTTCGATCTGCAACAAACGCTGCAATCTTCGTTAGAACACTCTTCGCCTGCGGCGCCTCAGCGGATGTGGTTTCAGTCATAAAAGGACTCCTTCATGTGATGATCCATCGTTGTCAAATATTGAAGGCCGATTTGAACCGGGATTTCCGATTTGGTCCTCTGTCTCGCGCATCATATGCTTCTCCCGCCCTCGACAACAACGAATTTGCCACCAGGGCGGGGAAATCCGACTCCGGGGTGGCCTACCCTTCGCGCTGTCTGCGAAGGGTGGGTCCGCTCTTCTCTGAGCCCTCTGCGGTGAGCTCCTCCTCTTCCCTTACCTGCCCACAGCGCACTCACTCCACCCCGACCGGCTGCCGCACCCTTGCTGTTTAAGGGTGCGGGTTTTACATAGCCTATCTAGTCGCGTCGAAACGTCGCCCTTCACCTATACCGCTTCATGATAAGCTTGACGCTAGATACTTACCCCCTTAGTTTCCGATGCGAGGGGAGGTCTGCAATGACTGAAAAACTAAACGAACTTCTGAACAAGGCGAAAAACGTGAAACTGTCTCCCGAACAAAAAGAGGAGCAGCGACGGAGCTTCGCCTACGGCAATACGAACATCGAGAACTCTCGAATCACCCGCGAAACCGTCGACCGGGAAGCCGAAGAACTCAAGAAATCCAGCTAGAGTCCCCCGTGGCTTTAGACGAGGAGAGACACAGCAAGGCCTTAGAAATTGAGCTGATCTCCGACCCCGAACAAAAAGCTCGTCAAGAAGCGAAAAACGGACTTCGTCAATTCGACGAAGTCCTCGAACTAATCAACTACTGGCTGCAACCAGATCGCCCATTCAAACTCCGAATCTCGGCAATCCTGTCCCTGCACCGCCGTGCCTTGGAAGGGATTAGTTCGTTTGCAGGCGTATTCCGCCCCGGTGGGATAGAGATTAAAGGAAGCAAACATACGCCGCCAGGCGCGCACCTTGTCCCCGAAAATATCGAGCAGATGTGCGACTACATCAATGAAAACTGGACCAAACTGTCTCCACTTCATCTTGCGGCATACACTCTGTGGCGCATGAACTGGATTCATCCCTTCGTCGATGGTAACGGGCGGACTTCCCGAGTTGTGTCTTACCTCGTGCTGTGCGTCCGCCTGGGCTACGTGTTGCCGGGCACTCTCACTATCCCGGAGCAAATCTCAAGGAACAAAACACCGTACTATCAAGCCCTCGAAGCCGCGGACACAGCCAATACCTCAAGAAAACTTGATCTCTCCGTGATGGAGCAGTTGCTGGAATCCTTACTGGCAAACCAGTTGGTCTCGGTGTTGGACTCGGCTCGAACTGGTCACTGAAGGAAACCTACGCCCGTGCGCGACTCACTCCGCGCCCCGACCGGCTGCACCTGCCGCTCAATCTCCAGCGCCTTCCCCGCCCGCCGCGCGCACTCCAAATCATAAAAATTCTGCAGGTTCATCCAGAATTCCGCATTCGTCTTGAAATACCCGGGTGCGGTTCAAAACTCATCCGGCCACTTTCTCGCCGCGTGCATCACCGCAAGGATCCAAACTTCTTTCTTCTCGATCCTGTAGCCAACAATAAACGGCGTGCCGGGAACGACCAGTTCCCGAGTTCCCGCTATGCGCCCCTTGCGGCCCGCCATCGGATGCCGCGCCAATATGTCCACCGTTTCCCCGATATGATTCATGATTTCTCGTGCAGCGGAGTGATTTTCGGTGGCGATGTATTCGTAAGCCGACACCAATTCCTCTGTCGCGGGTGTCGTCCATCGGATAATCATTTGCGGGAATTTACTTCGGGCGGCCCATCTTCTGAATCATCTTTTTCACTTCGGCATGTGCCACGAATTTCCCTTCCTTCGCTGCGCGCAGGCCCTTGGCCATCAGCTTGGCGTGATACTCGTTGAGCTCCAGATAGTGCTCAACTGCTTCGTTCAGCAGGTAGCTGCGATCCCGGTCCAGGCTCTCCGCCAGCGCATCCAGAGTCTCGACCGCATCGGCCGGCAATCGGAAACTAATCGTTTTTAGGATGCTCATAATATCAAATAATACGCGGCAACACCGCGTATTGCAATCCCGCTCTCCGCAATCTCTGCGGTATCCGCGTCTCAGTGGTAAGTTTTTTTCCTTTCCTCACACTTCAACCAGCTCCAACCGCGGAAATGCCGCCCGGTATAACCCCGCATCGAGCGTCAATAATTTGTATCCATTCACCTCTGCATGCGCCCCAATCAGAAAATCCGCCAGGATGCGCCTCGGTTCCGTCCCCTTCTGTTTCTTCCGCCGTACCGCGTACCCTTGAAACGCCAATCCCGCCGCACGCCAGACTTTCTCCGACGGTTCCCATTCCACTCCGATTCCGGTCTCTTCGCAGAATCGGTCCAAAAACGCTTCCGTCCGCCCCGGCGCCGCCAGCAACTCTGCATATACAGCGCCCGCGACTACCAACTTCCCCTGTCCAAACGCCACATCGAGCGCACGCCGCACTGGTACATGCAACGTATCGTCTTCATCCCAAAGCGTCACCAGTATGTTTGTATCGATTGCCGTGGTCATCGCGTCGCTTATTCGCCGCGCAAATCGCGCAACCACTTCTGGATTGCTTTCCGGCCCTTGCCGATTCCAGGATTCCCGATTCCCGCATACTTCGCGAACGGACTCTCTTTCCGCACCGCCGTGACTCGCACCCCATCGCCGTCCTCTTCAAACTGTAAGCGATCCCCCGCGCGCACACCCAGCCGCCGCCGCACCTCTCGCGGTATCGTCACCTGCCCCTTGCTCGTCACTTTCGCCTGCTTCTTTAATGTGGCTCTCATAATTCCTTACTTTATCACACTTCTCCTTACTTTTGAAATCGTCTTCTCGAAATTCTGTCATCCCGACCGAAGTGGCCGATTTTCTCTTCCGCGCATCAGTTCGGCGCGTCGGCCACGCAGCGGAGGGACCGTGGCAAGACCTAACCCCATCCCCAAATCGATGGGACCATCTAACGCTCCTTCGCTCTTCGCCGGGTGCCGCACCCTTGGGGTAGAAGGATGCGGGTTTTGATTTTTCCCGCCCCTGACCAACCCCACCCCTCTCCGATTCCGCGATCGCCAATCCCGCCCTGCGCTTCGAACGGCCTCTTCCTATTCTTCCGCCTGCTCCTCACCTTGCCCCGCAGCCTCATACTCCTACCAGTTTCGAATGTAGTACTCCATAAAAGATATTGACAACTAGTAAATAGTATGCTATCTATGTCCGTGGACTGCCTGCACAACGCTGGTCCCGCCTCATCCTTCACCGTTCCACCGGTCACGAGTTCAGACCACCCTTCCACCCCTCTTCGTTTTCTTTTCACCTTTTCCGCCGCTAACTCCCGTTGCTCCCACTCTTACACCCCTCTTCCGCCTAAGTCCTTTCCCTGCGTCTCTTACGCGAAAACAGGGGGGTACCCACTCCCGCCTGGTCCAACCAATCGTTCCATTTCGGAATTCTTGCCCCGGATTTTCGCTCTGCTACCCGGTCCACCAACACTGGCAACCACCCTAGAGGATCACAGGCTGAGGCCTGTGCTACTGGGAGGCGGAGAAGAAGGCGGCGTAAAGCCGCCCCTACGGGAAGAGGCGGGAGTGGAATTGGAGGGAGGCGGGGAGATGCTCGGCGAAATAGGCGGGATCGTGGCGGCCCGGGTAGAGGTGGAATTCGTGGGGGATGCGGCGGGCGGTGAGGATTTTGTCGAGGGCGGTGGCACCGGAGTAGAAACCGTAGTCGTCGTTGTCACCGCAGTCGAAATAGATTTTCAGGCCGACGAGATTGGCCGTTCGGGCGAGAACGAGCGGGCTGTGCTGATCCCAGAAGACGGGATCGGGTGGATTGCCGAAGACGCCGCCGAGGACGCGGGCTCGGGGAGAGCTTGAAGGCGAAGTGCCGAGGAAGCTGGGAAGTTTATCGATGAGCGCGGCGCTGTGGGCGCTGACGGCGCCGAAAAGTTGCGGATGGCGGAACGCGAGATGCAGCGCGCCGTAGCCTCCCATGGAGACGCCGGAGATGGCTCGGTTGGCGCGGCCGGGCGCGGCGCGGTAGCGTTTTTCGATGAACGGGAAAAATTCCTGTAGAAGAAAATCTTCGTAGCGGTTCTTGCCGTCCTTTGCATTGATATAAAAACCCGCGCCACCGTCCGGCGTGGCGATCAGAAAACTTTTCAGTTCACCTTTTTCGCGCTCGTCTTCGACGAGGTTCCATGCGCCGGAGTGGACGAAGAACTGTTCGTTGTCGCCGAGTCCGTGGAGCGAATAAAGGATCGGAAAGTGCTTGGTCTTGTCGGAGTCGAAAGACGGCGGGAGAACGACGCAGTAGGGAACGCTGCGGGAGAGGATTTTGCTGGGGAGGGAGTTGCATTCGACGCGGCCGGTGGCTGGAAAGCCAGGAAAAGGAAAAAAGAGGAGGAACAGGAAGAAAAGGCAGGAGCGGAAGATTGTGGCGTTCGATCGTAAGAGCCCACCTATCGCAAAAGGCGCGAAAGGTGGGGCACCCTCAAGCAGTCGGAGACTATTCATAGCGGAGGGCGTCGACGGGATTGAGCTTGGCGGCACGAGAAGCAGGATAGAGGCCGGCGGCGAGGCTGACAAGGATGCCGAAGGCTAGGGCGCTGACGACGAGCCACCAGGGGACGGAAGACAGCTCGATGGGATTGAGATTTTGACGCGCGAGATAGGTATTGGTGCCGAAGGTGACCGCGCGGCCGAGAAGCCAGCCGAAGAGGACGCCGAAAACGCCGCCGAAGAAGCCCATCACGCCGGCTTCGACGAAGAAGAGTTTTTGCACGTCGGAATCGGCGGCGCCGAGGGCTTTCAAAACGCCGATTTCGCGGCGGCGCTCGAGAATGGCCATGACCAGGGTGTTGACGATGCCGAGCGTGGCGACAGCGAGAGCGAGGCAGCCGAAGATGCCGAGGAGGCTGTCGAAGACGGTGAAGAAGGTGCGCAGGGATTTTGAGGCGTCGAGGAGAGAGAAGGCGTTGAAGCCCATTTTCTTGATGGAGGTTTCGAGCGCGTCGACCTGCGAGGGAGATTTTGCGCGGACGGAGAGCGAGGCGTAGGTGGTTTTGCCGGCGTTGGAGTCGCGCACGATGTCGCGGAGGTCGTTGACCTGCGCGGCGCGGAGGGTGGAGGCGGTGGCGAGCGGCATTAAGAGGCGCGCGTTGCCGTAGCCACCATAGCCGGCGGCGGGTTCGGTTTCGACGATGCCGACGATTTTGAGGCGGAGTTCTTTGGGGACGACGGAGAAGCCGCCGCTGGATGTGTCCGGAGAAGTTGCGGATGGATCGGTGTTCGCGGCGGCAGAGGGAAGGGATTGGCGCTCGGCGTAGCGGAGGACGAGTTCCTGGCCGATGAGCGCGGCGGGCTTGTCGGAAAGGTCTTTCGCGAATTCGATTTGCAGGATGGCTTCGTTGGCGGTGCTCGAAGAAAAGAAGTTGCCTTGCATGCCGTCGAAGGAGCCGGAATTTTTTGAAGAGTCGGGCATGCCGGCGACCACGGTGGCGTAGGGTTTGTTGTTGAAGCGAATCTCAGTGAAAAAACGGACTTGCGGGTAGACCTCGATGACGTTGGGAAGGTTTTCCATTTCCTTGCGGGCTGCGTCATCGAGAATGCGCGGCGGCTTGTCCGATTCGGGTTCGCGCTGTGGGCGGCCCATGCCGCGGAACGCGTTTTTGGGCGTGACGATGATGGTGTCGAAGAGACCGCTCTGCGAGAGTCGTTTGGCGGCGAGTTGCTGCAGGCCGACGCCGAGCGAAAGCATGGCGACGAGCGAAGCGACGCCGACAGCGACACCGAGAGTGGTGAGGGCGTTGCGGAGAATCGATTCGCGCAGATTGCGAAGCGCGAGGTCTGTGAGGTCGCGGGGCTTCATTGCGCAGGGCCTTTCGCGTTGGCGGTGGAGAGGAGTTTGCCGTCGCCCATGATGGCGAGGCGGTCGGCGAAGGCTTCGGCGAGGGGTCGTTCGTGGGTGACCATGACGATGGTCATGCCGAGCTGCGATTGCAGATCGCGGAGAAGGGTGAGGATGGCTTCGCCGGTGGCGGAATCGAGATTGCCGGTGGGCTCGTCGGCGAGAAGAATTTTGGGGCGATTGACGAGGGCGCGGGCGATGGCGACGCGCTGCTGTTCGCCGCCGGAGAGTTCTGTGGGGCGATGGCCAAGGCGATGGGTGAGGCGGACGCGCTCGAGGGCTTCGCGGACACGGGCGGGGCGATCGGCGCGATCGACTTCGGCGAGACGGAGTGGGAGTTCGACGTTTTCTTCGAGGGTCATGCGAGGGAGAAGATTGAAGGATTGGAAGATCATGCCGATGGTGTTGCGGCGGTAGCGGGCGAGTTCGAGTGAATTAAGAGAAGCGATGTTCTGTCCGTGGGCGAAGATGGAGCCGGACGTGGGGCGGTCGAGGCCGGCGACGAGATTTAGCAGGGTGGATTTGCCGGAGCCGGAGGAGCCGAGGAGGGCTAGGAATTCGTTGTTGGCGACGGAGAGGGAGAGTTCGTTGACGGCGCGGACGGAGGTTTCGCCCATGGTGTAGTGGCGGGAGATGCGATCAAGTTGGATGGCGGGATCGGCGGTGGGCATAGAGGTGGCGTCAATTGATGATACGCGGGAAGGGGAGAAAAACTTTCATGTGAGTTTGATGCGGGGAGGAGAGGGGAAGTAAAAGAACGAAAAGAAGAAGGGGAACGGAGAGTTGGAGGCGTTAGAGCGTAAGAGCCCACCCTTACAAACCAAGGGTGGGGCACCCTTCGACGCTCAGGGTAAACCCTCAAATACTTTTGTGGGGCGGCGTCAGGTGGTGGGGGGAGTGTGGTGGCGAGAGGCGAGGGTGATGGTGAGGCAGAAGGCGAGGAAGACGCCTGCGGCGGAGATTAGGAAGAGATTGCGATAGCCGGCGTGGCTGATGATCGCGCCGGCGATCGGCCCGGCGAGGAACAGGGAGAGATCGATGAAGGCGTTATAGGCGCCGAGAGCGGTGCCGCGATTTTCATTGGGGATGTGGCGGACGGCTTCTACTGCTAGCGAGGGAAAAACCAAGGAATAGCCGATGCCGATCAGGGCCGCGGCCACAAACGCAGCGGAGGGGACGCGCGCGAATCCGAGCAGCATGAGGCCAAAGATTTCTATGAAGAGCGAAACGAGAGCGACGGGGAACCCGCCGACGCGCGTGATCAGTCCGTTGAACAAAATGCGCGTGACGACGAAAGAGGCTCCATAGAGCGAGAGCGTGAAGGCGGCGCCGGCCCAATGAAGATTGGCGAAGTAGAGGGTGATGAAGGTGGCGAGAACTCCGAATCCGATTCCGCCGAGGGCCAGCACGGTGCCGTGGGGAGCGACGCTCCAGAAAATGTGGGCGAACGGAAGATGGCGCGACGGCGCGACCGGAATGCGCGGCATGCGGAGTGCGAAGGCGACGGCAAGCAGCGACACGGCAAAAATGATCAGGCCCGCGGAGGCGAATCCCCAATGCTGCTGCAGCAGAACGCCGAAGGGAGCGCCAACGGCGAGGGCGGTAAACGTGGCGACGCCATTCCAGGAGATGACCTTGGCGATGTGTTGCGCTCCGACGCGGCCGATGCCCCAAATCGTGGCGCCCGTGCCGACCATGCTTTCGCCGACGCCGAGGAGCAAGCGTCCGAGAAGGAGAAGCGCGAGGCTCGCGGTCGCGGGGAGATGAAAGAAAGCGGCGGCAAAGGTAAACAGGCCACTGGCGGCGCAGATGAACAGGCCGAGCACTACGATGCGCTTGGGGCCGAGGACGTCGACCGTGCGGCCGACGCGGGGGCGGGAGAGAACGGTGGCGACGTACTGGGTGCTGACGACCAGCCCGGCGAGGACGGTGCCGTAGCCGAGTTGTAGGTGGACGTGCATTGGGAGAATGGCGAGCAGGATGCCGATGGTGAAGTAGCAGACGAAGGTGAAGGAGACGGTGGGGAGAATTTCGGCGACGGTGCCGGCGGAGCGTTCGAGAGGGCGCGGTGGGGCGGCGGCTTCTGGAAGTGGGTCGGCGATGGCGGAGGCGGTGATGTCTGGCATAGGGAAAAGTCGAATCCTTAGTATAAAGATGCGATGAGACGAGAGAGTGAATAGATACAACGGAAAAGGAATAGAATGTGGCGGGATTGGAGCGAACGGAGAGGAGAAGAAAATGCCGACGATTGAGGGAAAAGAAGGGCGAGTGTGGATCGATGAGTATGTGGCGAAACCGGGAAAGATGAAGGGCGTGATGAAAGGCCTGCGGGCGCTGGTGAAGAAGACGGTTCCGGGCTGCGAGGAGTATGTGAATCCCTGGAAGATTCCTTCGTTTGATTCGAACGGGACGGTGTGCGGATTCATGACCGGGAAGGAGCATGTGACGTTTATTTTCCTGCGTGGGGCGGTGCTGCCGGACCCGGAAGGGTTGCTCGAAGGGACGGGGAAGAGTGTGCGACATGTGAAGGTGCGGACGACGGCGGATGTGAAGAAGCCGGGGCTGAAGAAGTTGATTGTGGAAGCGGCGAGGTTGAATAAGAGGAAGCCGGTGAAGGGGATGAAGGTGGATATGGATAAGAGGAGAGGAAAAGCAGCAAGGAAAAAAGTGAGGTAAGAAACACGGGGAGAACTTTGTAGAAGTTTTGCCATGGTCCCTCCACTCCGCGACCCGGCGCGCCAAAATGCAGCGCGGAAGAAAAAACCGGGTCGCTCCGGTTGGGATGACAATCGCATCTGTGCATTGGACAAAGGAGAGGTAATGAAAAGGGTCGCTCTGATTCTGGCGGGGCTGGTGATGGGGGCGGGTGCGTGGGGGCAGAAGCCGCCGCTGCTGGGGGAGAAGGATGTGGCGGCGATTGCGGGAGAGATCAGCGGGGAGACGGCGAAGAGGAATCTGGAGGGGATTGCGCGGTTTCACCGGCAACGCGGATCGAAGGGATTTCATGAGGCGGCGGAGTTGGTGGCGGAGCGGTTGCGGGCGTATGGATTGAGCGATGTGGCGATTTTGCAGTTTCCGGCGGATGGGAAGATTTTCTATGGGACGCAACGATCGCGGCCGGCGTGGGAAGCGGAGATGGGGGAATTGATCGAAACAGGCATTGGAATCGATCCCGACGACGACTGCTACAAAAAATCAGGCAAGGAGACGAGTTCGTCGATGGGCGGCGTGACTTGCATTGCCCTGCTCGAACGCAAGATTGGAAGTTACGCCGCGCAACCGGTGGCGCTGGCGGAGGACAGCGAAAGCGCGGATGTGACGACGGAGTTGGTGGATGTGGGCGAGGGAACGAAAGAGAGTGACTACACAGGAAAGGATACGAAGGGAAAGATTGTTTTGGTGAGTGTGCAGCCGGGGGCGGTGCAGGATTTGGCGGTCGGCAAGTTCGGCGCGGTGGGGATTGTTAGTTATGCGCAGAACCAGAAGACGGCTTGGTCGGGGGAAAATCTAGATGCGATTCGATGGGGACATCTGGAGACGTTTTCGGCGAACAAGACGTTTGGGTTCATGGTTTCGTTAAGGACGGCACGGTCGTTGCAGGAGCGGTTGGCAAAGGGAGAAAAGATTCTCCTGCATGCGGTGGTGAAGGCGGGGCAGCATGCGGGGAATTATGAGGTGGTGACGGCGACCATTCCGGGAGCGGACGCGAAGTTGAAGGAGGAGGAGATTGCGTTTTCCTGCCACCTGGATCACCAGCGGCCGGGGGCGAATGACAATGCGAGTGGGTGCGCGACGATTCTGGAGGTGGCTCGGACGCTTCAAAAATTGATTGACGAGGGAAAACTGGCACGGCCGGCAAGGACGATACGCTTTATTTTTCCGCCAGAGGTCGAGGGGACGATGGCGCTGCTGACCTCAAAAGAGGCAGTGGCCGAACAAATTCTCAGAATTGGAGCGGACGGTGATCCAGTGCGAGCTTCGGCGCGAATGCCGCTGGCGTTTACACAGGGAATCAAGGCTGTGGTGCACATGGACATGGTGGGCGGGGGACCCGAGACGAAGGCGGTGTTTCATGTGACGAGGGGGCCGATGAGTTTGCCGTCATTTGTGCAGGATGTGGCTTGGGCGTTTGCGGAGTGGGTGAACGAGGAGTCGTACAAATTTGCGGCGACGGGGAAGGCGGAGTATCCGATGGTGTCGGCCGAGGGCGGGAAGGAGCCGCTGCGGGCGGAGTATTCGGCATACACGATGGGGAGCGACCATGATGTGTATCAGGATTCGTCGTTTGGGATACCTGCGATTTATTTGAATGATTGGCCGGACCGGTTTATTCATACGAATCTGGACAGCGCGGTGAATATTGATGCGACGAAGTTGAAGAGGGCGGGATTTATTGGGGCGGCGAGCGGGTATTTTTTGGCGGGGATAAAGGGCGATGATCTGAAGGCATTGGATTCGGAGATTACTATAGGACGCTACTTGCGTGGTGCAGCGTTGAGAGAACGCACACGCGGGTTAACGGCGGCGGAGGCATGTGCGCCGAAAAGAGAAGAAATGGCTTTTGAGAAGAAAACATACAGAAGCGTTCAAATGTTCTTGGAAATGGACCCAGTGAAACCCTCGGTTGAGAACCTGGCGGATGATGACTGCTTTCCTGGGGAACCATTTTCCGAACACACGGGCCCGCCGCCAACATATCAACGGAAAACGAATCCGAAAGGGCCATTGGTTGTATTCGGGTACGACTATTTTGAGGTGGAATGGGCGAAGCGGGGGCATACGACAAAGCCGAAATTGTTAGAGTACGAGGGATTGTGGGGTAGCGGAGAGGAGTATGCGTACGAGGCTTTGAATTTTGCGGATGGAACGAGGAACGCGCTGAAGATTCGGGATGCGGTGTCGGCGGAGTATGGGCCGGTGCCGTTGGAGTTGGTGGTGGAGTATTTGAAGGCGTTGGAGGAGATTGGGGTTGTGGAAGAGGTGAAGTAAAAAAGCAATGAAGTAAAGGAGTAACGAAAAAAGCTAGAAAGCAGAACAGACCGTGTCCTTAGATCGTTGGCAATGAGTTGCGGAAATTGTGCCTTGGTCCCTCCACTACGCGACCCGACGCGCCCAAAGGCGGCGCGGAGGAAAAGTCGGGTCGCTCCGGTCGGGATGACGGAACGTTGGCGCTGAGGCCGAAGCAAAATCCGAGTTTGGTGGCGTGGACTACAGCGCGAAAGCGGCGGATGCGCGCGCCGCACTCCAAAGGGTGCTAGGATTTGAGATTGTGCGTGATGGGTTGGGGACGTAGTGAGGAGCTTGGTGGAATGGCTGCGACGATGAAGGCGCTGCGGAAGGTTGAGGCGGCGAAGGGGTTGCGGATTGAGAGCGTGCCGGTGCCGGAGGTGGGGCATGGGGACGTGCTGGTGCGCGTGAAGGCGGCTTCGATCTGCGGGACGGACTTGCATATTTATGGATGGGACCGGTGGTCGCAGGGGCGGATTAAGCCTCCGGTGACGCTGGGGCATGAATTTTGCGGCGTGGTGGAGCGGGTTGGTCCGGACGTGACGGCGGTGCGGGCGGGCGACTTTGTGAGCGCGGAGATGCACGTGAGCTGTGGGCATTGCCACCAGTGCCGGTTGGGCGAAGCGCACATTTGCACGAATGTGCGGGTGATTGGGATCGATCAGGATGGGGCGTTCGCGGAGTTTGTAAGAATTCCGGCGACGAATATCTGGAAGCTGGATGCGGCAATTCCGGAACGATATGGCGCGATTCTGGATCCGCTGGGGAACGCGGTGCACACGGTGCTTGCGGGAGCGATTGCGGGACAGACGGCGCTGGTGACGGGTTGCGGGCCGATTGGGTTGATGTCGATTGCGGTGGCGAAAGCTTGCGGGAGTTCAACGGTGTTTGCGACGGAGACGAACGCGCACCGGCGGGAGATGGCGAAGCAGATGGGCGCGGACGTGGTGATTAATCCAGCGGCGGAAGATGCGGTGAAAAAGATTCTGGCAGAGACGGGCGGAACGGGAGTGGACGTGCTGCTGGAGATGAGCGGAGTGCCGTCGGCGATTCAGCAAGGGTTCAAGGCGCTCCGGGCGGGGGGACGGGCTTCGCTGCTGGGGATACCTACGGAAAATGTGCCGCTGGACTTGGTGAATGACGTGATTTTCAAGGGTGCTACGGTGCAGGGGATTTATGGGCGGCGGATGTATCAGACGTGGGTGCAGATGACGGCGCTGCTGAAGGCGGGGCGGTTGAATCTGGAGCCGTTGTTTGGGGAGAAGATCTCCTTGGAGAAGTTCGAGGATGCGTTCAGCAAGTTGCAGAATGGATTGGCGGGGAAGATTCTGCTTTATCCGAATGGATTGAAAACATAGAAATTAGAAAATAGAAATTGGAAAATAGAGAAGAGAAAACAAACAAGAAAAAACTTAACACAGAGGTCACAGAGGGAAGCACACAGAGGGCGCAGAGGTTGGAGAAGAAGAGATGAGTGAAACGGGAACGATGGTGACGAAGCAGAATCCGTTGAGGTATGTGACGGAGACTTTGAATGAGTTGCGGGCGAAGGGAGTGGCGCCGAAGTTGCGGGTGCTGGAAGGCGAGCAGAAGCCGGTGTGCGTGTTTGACGGGCGCGAGGTGATCAACCTGGCTTCGAACAATTATCTGGGGCTGACTTCGGATAAGAGGTTGCGGAAGGCTTCGATTGAGGCGGTGCGGAAATACGGCGTGGGCGCGGGAGCGGTGCGGACGATTTCCGGAACGATGAAGCTGCATATGGATTTGGAAGAGCAGATCGCGAAGTTCAAGAATGTGGAAGCTTGCGTGGTGTTTCAGTCGGGATTTACGGCGAATGCGGGAACGGTTTCGGCGGTGCTGGGGAAAGAGGACCTGATTATCTCGGATGAGCTGAATCACGCGTCGATTATTGACGGGGCGCGGCTATCGAAGGCGATGATTAAGGTGTTCAAGCACAAGGATGTCGCGGACTGCGAACGGATTTTGCAGGAGCACACTTCGTTTCCCGGGAAGAAGTTGATCATTACGGATGGCGTGTTTTCAATGGATGGCGATATCGCGCCGCTGCCGGAGCTGTGCGCGCTGGCGGAAAAGTACGGCTGCATCATGATGGTGGATGATGCGCATGCGAGCGGTGTGTTGGGGCGCGGTGGGCGCGGGACGGTGGATCATCACCAGTGCCACGGGCGAGTGCACATCCAGGTGGGCACGCTGAGCAAGGCGATCGGGTCGATGGGCGGGTATGTGTGCGGTTCGCGGGATTTGATTGATTTTTTGTATTTGCGGGCGCGGCCGTTTTTGTTTTCGACTTCGCATCCGCCGGCTACTGTGGCGGCTTGCCAGGCGGCGTTTGCGCTGCTGGATTCGCCGGACGGCGAGAAGTTGGTGAAGAAGCTCTGGACGAATACGAAATTTTTCAAGCGCGAATTGAAGAAGCGCGGGTTTCAGTTCAAGACGAGCGAAACGCCGATTGTGCCGATTCACGTGGGAGACGGGGCGAAGGCGTATGAATTTTCGCGGAAATTGTTTGAGGCGGGAGTTTTTGCGCCGGCAGTGGCCTATCCAACGGTGGCGGAAGGCAAGGCGCGGCTGCGGGCGATGGTGAGCGCGGCGCACAAGCGGGAGCATCTGCTGAAGGCAGCGGATATTCTGGTGGAAGTGGCGAAGCCACTGGGGATCGTCTAACGCCTTCTCGGCTGAAGCGCACCCTCTTTAGCTAATATGTAATTCTTTCAACCGCGGGACATTATTTCGCAGGTTTTGCACGATTTTCCCAGCACCTCCATATTGCAACTTATTGATAAGAAAAAGCCTAATGGTGGCACGCAATTTGCGACTATCAAATTGCTCCGTCGCTACCCTTATGTCTTGTAGGGCCAGCCCAGCCCGTTGGATCGCAATTGAAATGAGGAGGATTCGCAAATGAAACGCACTGGGTTTTTAACTGTGGCTGGGATTTTGTTTGCCAGCGTCGCTACCGCGCAAACGCAAGCGGACGCACAGGCCGGAACGCAAGCGAGCGGGCAGACTTCCGTGCAGGCGGGGAAAGCGCAGGCGCAGGGATCGGGTTCCGCTTCGACGGCTTCGGCCGCTTCGGCACAAAACGGGCAGGCCAACGCTTCGCTCGGCAGCGGAGCGGCGATTAATGCGGAGTTGACAGCGCCAGTCGATTCGAAGAAGGCGAAGCCGGGCGATTCCGTGGCAGCGCGCACGACCGAGGCAACAAAATCGGACGGGAAAACGGTGATACCGAAGGGATCGAAACTGGTGGGACACGTGACGCAGGCTTCGGCTCGCGCAAAGGGAGATTCGGACTCGGCGCTGGGCATCGTGTTCGACAAGGCAATTCTGAAAAACGGGGAGGAAGTGCCGCTGAACGTGGCTATTCAGGCGCTGGCGTCGGGACAATCGACCGTCGCCACGAATGCGGGGAATGACGTGGCCGCAATGGGAGGCGCTGGAGGATCCGCGATGGGCTCCGGACGGACTGGCGGCGGAGGTGCGCTGGGAGGCGTGACTTCCACGGCCGGCGCGACCGCTGGCACAGTGACAAATACGGCTGCGAACGCCGGCAATACGGCGGGCGGCGCGCTGAACTCAACAGTGCATTCGGCAGCGAACACAGCAGCGGCCGGTCCGGGGGCAGTGGGCGGACTAAACGCGACGGGCCAACTAATGTCCAACAGCCGGGGAGTTTTTGGCATGCAGGGAGTGAACCTGAGCTCGGCGACGGCCGGAACGGCGCAGGGATCAGTGATCACATCGGCTGGAAAGAATCTGCATCTGGACAGCGGCACACAGATGCTGCTGGTGACGCAGGCGGCGGGTTCGGCGGAGGCAACTAAGCCTTAAGCGGGTTGTTGAGAAACAGCATCAAAAGGGCGCATCTCGGTGCGCCCTTTCGCTTTTGTTGACGAGGGCTGCGGGCGCGGGGCTTTGCTATACTCGCGCGATGGTGGCTAAAAGCGAAAATACGAAGAAATTGTTTCTGGTGGATGCGATGGCGCACATTTACCGGGCGTTTTATGCGCCGATGAACCGGATGAATGCGCCGAGCGGTATTCCGACGAAAGTGCCGTTCCTGTTTGCGAATATCGTGCGAAGGCTGTTGAAGGATTACGAGCCGGAGTACCTGGCGATCGTGTTCGACACGCGGAAGCCGACGTTTCGCGACAAATTGTTCGAGAAGTACAAGGCGCAGCGGCCGCCGATGCCGGATGAGATGAGCGTGCAGTTGCCGTACGTGCGGCGACTGTGCGAGGCGATGCGGATGCCTATTCTGGAGCTGGACGGATACGAGGCCGACGACGTGATCGGCACGATGGCCAAAAAGGCAGCGGCGAGCAAGATTGATGTGCTGGTGGTCTCGAACGACAAGGACATGATGCAGCTGGTGAATCCCGGGGTGCGGATTTTGCGCACAGGCTCGGGCGGGGCGAAGGCGGACACGATTGTGGATGCGGCGAAAGTGACGGAGATTCTGGGAGTGCCGCCGGAAAAGGTGATCGACCTGATGGCGCTGCTTGGGGACACGGTGGACAACATTCCGGGGGCGAAAGGGATTGGGGAAAAAGGCGCGACGGAGTTGATTCAGAAATACGGAAGCGTGGAGAGCGCGCTGGACCACGCGGATGAAGTGACGAATAAGCGGTACCGGGAAGCGCTGCAGCAGCAGCGGGAACAAGTGATGATGAGCAAGCAACTGGCGAGGATTGACCTGGATGTGCCGCTGGAGGTGGACCTGGAGAAGTTGCAGGTGCGAACGGGTGATCCCGTGGCGCTCGCGGATTTGTATCGAGAGCTGGGATTTAACTCGTTGTTGAAGGAGCTGCTCGCGACGGAGGAGAGTGGCGAGTGGCGAGTGGCGAGTGGCGAGAAAGACGAAGAGACAGGCAAGGCAAATGCAGCGGCGAAGGATTACGCGCAGTTTGCCAATGTGGAGGAGTTCAAAGCGTATCTGAAGAAGCTGCCGGTGAAGGCGGAGCTGGCGGTTTGGCTGAATCTGGAGACGGGTGAGCGCGAGGCGGAAGGGTTCGGGACGCGGGTCGCGGGCATTGAGGTTTCGCAAAAAGAGGGCGAGGGACGGGCGGTTTGGGCGGATGAGAAGGGCGAGGCGATGAAGGCGCTGGCCGCGGTGGTGCAGGATGGCAAGCGGCGCAAGATTGTGCACGATCCAAAGCTGTTTCAGCTTTTGGCGGGCGGCGCGGAAAAGATCGAGCACGCTACGCAGCTTTATTCCTATTTGCTGCGGCCGACTACGGCGAACCATAATTTTGCCGATGTGATTTTCCGGCAGTTCAATGTGCCGGTTGGCGGAGGCGCGGGTGAACGGGCGGACTGGCTGCAGAAGCTGGCGCCGGTTTTGCGCAAAGAGGTGGAAGCGCAGGGGCTTGACAGCGTCTACGAGAAGATTGATTTGCCGCTTTCGGGAGTGCTGGCAGAGATGGAACGCACGGGAATCCTTGTGGACCCGGGCGCGCTGGCGAAGATGTCGCACTCGATGGAGAAAGAGGTTCGGCGGCTGGAGAAAGAGATCTGGAAGCTGGCCGGCTCGGAATTCAACGTGAATTCGCCGACGCAACTGGCGGAGATACTCTTCGACAAGCTGAACCTGCAGCCGCCAGTGCGACGGGGAAAAGGGAAGGTGCGCTCGACGGCCGCGGACATCTTGGAAGAGATGAAGGAACAGCACGAGTTGCCGGGGAAGGTGATCGAGTATCGCGAGATTGCAAAACTGAAATCGACCTACGTCGATGCGCTGCCGAAGCTGATTCATCCGGAGACGAAACGGCTGCACACGAGTTTTTCGCAGACTGGGACGGCGACGGGACGGCTCAGCTCCAGCGACCCGAATCTGCAGAACATTCCGATTCGCACCGAGTTGGGACGGGAGATTCGGGCGGCGTTCGTGGCGCAAAAGGGACAGATACTGCTGTCGGCGGATTACTCGCAGATTGAGTTGCGCATCATGGCGCACTTTTCGAAGGACCCGGTGCTGACGGATGCCTTCCGCAATGGAGAAGACATCCACGCGCGCACGGCTCAGGAAGTGTTCGGGGTGGGACCGATGGCGCAGACCGGGGAGCACCGGCGCGCGGCCAAGGCGATCAATTTCGGAATTATTTACGGGCTTTCGGCATTTGGGCTGGCGCAACAACTGGGAATCGCGCAGAAAGAGGCGTCGCAATTCATCAACGCGTATTTCACGCGGTATCGCGGCGTGAAACAGTATTTGGACAACGTACTGGTGGAAACACGGAAGACTGGCGTCGCGAAGACATTGTTTGGGCGAATCCGGCCGATTCCCGAGATCGGCTCGCCACAGATGCAATTGCGGAATTTCGCCGAACGCACCGCGCTGAATTCGCCGCTGCAGGGAACCGCGGCGGACCTTATTAAGATGGCGATGATTTCGATCGTCGAGCGCTTGGAGAAAGAAAAGCTGGCCGCGAAAATGATTTTGCAGGTGCATGACGAACTCCTGTTCGAGCTGCCGGTGAAAGAAAAGAGCAAGGTGGAAAAACTGGTGAAGGAAGAGATGGAGAACGTCCACAAACTGGCGGTGCCGCTGGTGGTGGAGATGGGAACCGGCCCGAACTGGCGCGATTTGGATTGAAGAGTTTGCACCTTCCAGCCGAAGAAGTGCAGAGCGTTAAGAAACCCTCAGACGACCTGTCCGCAAGGACAGGCGACAGATAGGTCACCGGGATATCCCAGATTCCTGTTGGCTCTGCAGGCACATGCTAGCCTTGCTATGGATAAGCGCCGGGGGATACCTATGGGACGAAGCCGAAAACTACTCTTATTGATGTGCGTTTTATGGTTTGCCGGATGCAGCGGGTTGACGGATGTGAAGGGTGGCGGCGGAGGTGGCGGAGGAAACTCAACGTCAATTACCGTGATGGTGTCTCCCAGTGCGACCTCGGTGGTGGTTGGGCAGACGGTGCCATTCAGCGCGAGCGTGACGGGTACGACGAACACGGCCGTGAACTGGGAAGTGGCCGGAGTGGCGGGAGGAAATGCGACGGTCGGAACGATCACAGGCGGCGGTTTGTACACGGCGCCGTCGGCAGTGCCAAATCCTTCCACGGTTGTGGTGACGGCGGTTTCGCAAGCGGACACAACAAAAACGGGAACAGGTCGCGTTCAGGTGTTTCAGTCGAACTCGAATCAGAACGCGCAGAGCTTGCCCATTGAACTGGGAACGTCCGGGGGAGACGCTGACGACAAGAGCGGCCAGTTTTGCTGCGGTGGGACGCTGGGCTCGCTCCTGACTCGTAACGGCAGTTTCTACATTTTGAGCAACAACCACGTGCTGGCGAGGAGCGATCAAGCATCGCCGGGAGAGCCGATCTCGCAGCCGGCGATTATTGAAACGAACTGCTCTACCACGGGTACGAATACGGTGGCGAATCTGACGTCGTTTGTGAATCTGCAGGCTGCGGGCACCAACGTGGATGCTGCGATTGCGCTGATCGTGCCGGGAGCGGTGGATTTGACTGGGAATATTCTCTCATTGGGTGCAACGGCCACGGGAAGTACCGCGGATCCCGGGCCACCTCATCAAGGGACAGGAATTCCTGCTGTAGTGGGTGAGGCGGTGGCTAAGAGCGGCCGGACTACCGGGCTGACATGCTCGACGGTTGCCGCGATCGGATTGAACACATCGGTCACCTACCAGACGCAGTGCAATGGCGGAACGAATTTCAATGTCACTTACAGTAATCAGGTTTCAGTGTCCGGCGGAACTTTCAGCGCTGAAGGAGACTCAGGGTCGCTGATCGTGGACCGAGCCACGGCGGACCCCGTGGCGCTCCTGTACGCAGGGTCGGATACGGACACGGTGGGAAATCCCGTTAAGGACGTACTGGCGGCGTTGGCGGATCAGCAGGGGAATCAGCCTTCGTTCGTAGGAAGCGCATCGACGCACCAGGTGATCGGGTGCACTCTGGCGGGCGCGGCAGTGAAGGCGGCCGCGGCACGAACCGCGATTTCCGTGGATGCCGCTTCGATAGCGCTGGCGCAACGGGCGCGCGATTTGCACGCACCGGAACTGCTGGCGAACCCTTATATCAATGCGGTGGGCGCGGCGGCGAGCACGGATCGCCCAGGAGAGGCCGCGGTGCTGATCGTGGTAAATCCTCGGCAGAAGCCGACGCCGCTGCCAGCGACGATTGAGGGAGTGGCGACGCGAATCGTGTCGATGGATGAGCCGACGCCGCATGGGATTCTCGAATATGAGGCAGCATCGCGAATCGTTCCGGCACAAGACGCGTTTACCGTGAGCGCGCTGGAAAAAACGGAAGTGGAGCGCGCGATGGTGGTTCACGCGGCGCACGTGGCCGAACTGATGAAGCAGCCCGGCGTGCAGGGGGTGGGGATTACGTCGAGTGCTGACGCGCCGGGAGAAGCCGCGTTGATGATTTACCTGATTCGTGGAGAGAAGCACAACGCAATTCCGGCGGTGATTGATGGTTTACGGACACGCGTGCGGGAGACGAGCCGGTTCACCGCAGGACGCAGGGGACAAGAGCAGCAGCAAGGCTGCAAGATTCCGGCGGAAAAGGCCGCAATGCATTCCGCGGCGAAACCTTAACGGTTGGATGGAATCGGTGTTCGAAGCGAGGGCGCCCGCAGAGATGCGCGGCGCTCTTTTTCTTTTTTGCCGCGGCGTTATGATGGAATTTGAGATTCCGAACGGAAATGGAGGCTGGTATGGCACACGCGGCAAAATTTCTTGCGCTGGTGAATGACGCGAAGAAACGGGTGAAGGAGACGAACGTGGCGGACGTGAAGCGCCGAATGGATGCGGCAGAGAAATTCGTCCTGGTGGACGTGCGCGAGGAGAGCGAATGGGCGCAGGGGCACCTGCCAGGAGCGATTCACCTGGGCAAGGGAATTATCGAGCGAGACGTAGAACAAAGCGTTCCGGATGCCGGAGCGAAGATCATCCTTTATTGCGGTGGTGGTTTCCGCTCGGCGCTTGCGGCGGACAATCTGCAGAAGATGGGCTACAACAACGTGGAATCGATGGATGGCGGGTGGAAGGGTTGGATTGGCGCGGGACTCCCCACGCAAAAAGGTTGAGCCCACAACGGGTTGAAGTCGAAAAAAGCTGCAACAACCAGGCGGATCACAACATCTCAAATAAGCAGGTCAGGACCGGGTGAAATATTGGGGTCGACGGGGACCGCGTGAAGCGTCAGACGACTTTTGGTGTCGCTTCGCAATTTTGATGAGGATTCAAGGACAGAAAGAGGGCCAAAAATGAAGAGCACGAGCGCGGCACAATCGAGTGCAGAGCGGCCGGCGGCAAAGGCCGGGGATTTTGTGATTGGGGGCGACCTGCGGGTGCACCGCCTGGGTTTTGGGGCGATGAGAATTACCGGCAAAGGGATTTGGGGAGAGCCGAAGGATCGCGGCGAAGCGGTGCGAGTGCTTCGAAAGGCCGTGGAGCTGGGGATCGATTTTATCGACACGGCGGATTCGTACGGGCCTGCGGTAAGCGAAGAGATTATCGCCGAGGCTCTTTACCCGTATCCGAAAGAGCTGGTGATCGCTACGAAGGCCGGATTGGAGCGGCCGGGACCGGACCAATGGGTGCCGAATGGCAAGCCGGCGTACCTGCGCAAGGCTTGCGAAGGGAGCCTTCGGCGGCTGCACGTGGAGCGCATCGATCTTTTTCAACTTCACCGGATTGACGACAAGGTGCCGGCGGAGGATCAACTGGGAACGCTGAAGGATTTGCAAGCGGAAGGGAAAATCAAGCACATCGGGCTGTCCGAAGTGAGCGTGGCGCAGATCGAAAATGCGAGGAAGCATGTGGGTATCGTGACGGTGCAGAACCGCTACAGCGTGCTGGATCGCGGGGCGGAAGATGTGCTGGATTATTGCGAGCGCTCGAGGATCGGGTTCATTCCGTGGTTTCCGCTGGGGGCGGGGCAGCTCTCCGCTGCAGGCAGCAAGCTGGAAAAAATTGCTGCGGAGGCGAAGATGACACCTTCGCAACTGGCATTGGCGTGGCTGCTGCGGCGTTCACCTGTGATGCTGCCGATTCCCGGGACTTCCCAAGTGGCGCATTTGGAAGAGAACGTTGCGACGGCCGCGATAAAGATTGACGACGGTACATTTCACGAGCTGAGCAGACTGGCCGGCAAGAGCCAGTAGCGCCTGGCGCGGCGGCGCACTACTACTTGGCGGCGGCGAGAAGCGTTTTTGCTTGCGCAATTTCCGGCCGATCGGACATGGTGCCGTTGCAATTTCTCAGCAACTGCGCGAAATAGGCAGCCGCTTTGTCTTTTTGGTGAGTCATCTCGGCGGCTTGCGCCGCACCGTAGAGGCCGTTGAAGCGATTCGGGTCCGTGCGCAGCGAAATTTCGTATTCAGCCAGCGCTTCCTGCGGCTTCTGCATCTCCATCAACATGTCAGCGAGCATTTCACGGACCGGGAGGTCGGTTTCGCCCTTGCCGATTTTATCTTCGGTGTCGGCGACGGAGCGGAGGCGCGTGACAGCTTCCGCGCTTTTGCCGGAAGCGTAGTCGGCCCAGGCCTGCATGACGTCGCGAGTATCTTTTAGAGAAGTGGCGAGGTAGGGCTTGTCGCCTTTACGCGTAGCTTCTATGAGCTCGTCGCCGTGCTTCAAAGCGTCCTGCGCGGCCGCAGCATCGTGAAGGTGGCCTGCAGCAACGGCTCGGCTCCAATACGCGATGAGTTGCACATGAGGCGGCGTGTTGGCCGCTGGCTGCTGGGCGAGGGCTTCCTTCCATTGACGGCGTTCGATGGCATACATGGCCGGAGCCACCGCTTTACGCTGCAGGAAATAGTCCTTAAATACGAGATCCGCGCCGGAATCGGGAAGCGCCGCGAAGGCGTCGACTTCGGCCTTGGCGCGCGCATCGTCTCCAATCTGCAGGTAGGCGTACTCAAGAAAATCCATGGAGTGCATTCTGTGGTGCAACACGTGGATGTGCATCGCGGCCATTTGATCGGCAATTTGTATGGCCGCGAGATTGGAATTGATATCGTCCTGCCAGAGTCCGAGGCGCGCGAAGATGTGCGAGGGCATGTGAACCGCGTGGGCTGAGGCTGGCGCGATGCCGGCATATTTGCGCGCGGCGGGCAGAGCGAGGCTGGCCATCGACGGATTGTCGCAGCTGTGAATGATGTAGTGGGCGATGCCGGGATGGTCGGGCTGTTCCTCGTAGAGTTTGTTAAGAATGGCGACGGCGGCTTTGGCGTTGACGAGGTCGGGGTCGCGTTCGGGCGCGGAGCCGAGCAGGGCTAGCGCGTACAGGATGGCGGCTTCGCGGTCCTGGGGATTGCGCTGGTGGACGCCGTCCATGGCTTTCGCGTAGGCTTCGGCGCGCTTTTCGTGATCGATTTTTTCGGTGTCGGTGTAGAAGACGGTCAGGGCCTGGATGTAGTCGCGTTCGCGCGCCGTCGGGGGATTGAGCGAACGCGCTTTGGCTAGCAATTCCGCACCGTGCTGGAGATCGGTTTTTGTTGGGCGATCCCAGAGTTGGTGATAGAGGCTCATCGCCTGGCTCCAGTAGGCCATTGCGCAGCCGGGATCTTTTTTCTGGATTTCCTCAAACTGGTTTATGGCGGTTTCGTACTCGAAGGAGTAGAGGAGAGCCATGCCGCGCTCGAACTGTGGCTGCACGGCGGGCGCACAGGAGGTTGGGAAAGAGACCGTGCCGAGTTTTTCGCCGGCGTCGTGATGATGATGCGGCTCGTTTTGAGCGAAAGAAGGAACGGAAATAAGGACGGCAAGAAGAAGAATGACAAAGAAAATTTTCATCGCACACTCCAGACCAGCGAAAGCGTAGTCCTATAGCGCGGCAGAGTCAACGAAACGCGGCGAGCAGTTCCCGGAGAAGGCCTAGACGGACCGCGGCGGAATTTTAGAGGGGAAAATTGGCTGGGGCGGAAGGATTCGAACCTTCACCGTCCTCATTAACAGTGAGGTGTCCTACCAGTTGGACCACGCCCCAGCGGGGGATTGCATGGCTGCTCCGGGGAGGGCCGGAGCCTGCAGGCGAGGCCTGCAAAGCGATGAAGAACATAAAAAGCATAGCATGGAGCGTGCCATCCGTAAGAGTGGAATAGGCCGAGGGCAAGCATAAGAAAGGTTTATCCGAGGAAGAGGGTGGAGCATCTGAGGAATGGATGGGAAGCGGTCTGTTTCGGGAAGAATTACCACGATGACACTGAATTTTGATTTGTTTCGGAATGTTCAAAATATGCGAAGGTTCGCTTGATCTTACGTTCGAAGATTTCAAAGGCGGAAAAAATGGATATGAGTTGCATTCCCGGAAAAATTATTGGACACTAATCGGTCGCTGATGGACCCGGACATGCGCTGTCCGGTATAAGAGTGGACAACTTCGGGGGAACCAACGCTCATAGGGAAGAAGCTCGCTCTAGCGCAACTCTGACATGGCACAAATCTTTCACCGCAGTGCAAACTTCATGGCCCGGGCCAGCTTGCTCGGAGTAGCCGTAGTTGGGGGAGTTGCATTGACGGCAGTTCTTGTCCTTGCAAGATCGCCCTACATCACCAATCAGAACGTAACGCGGACTCAGCCGGTGCAATTCAGCCATAAGCACCATGTCGGCGACGACGGCATCGATTGCCGGTATTGCCACACAAGTGTGGAAACCTCGGCGTTTGCGGGAATTCCTCCGACGAAGACCTGCATGAACTGCCACTCGGTTCTCTTCAATAATGTGGGATACCTGGAGCCGATACGCGAGAGCTACCGCAACGACGAATCGATTCGCTGGAATAAGGTACATCGCCTGGCGGACTACGTTTATTTCAACCACAGCATTCATATCAATAAGGGGATCGGCTGCTCTTCGTGCCACGGCAGCGTGAACCAGATGCCGCTGATGCTGCAGGCATCGCCCTTGAACATGAATTTTTGCCTGGAGTGCCACCGAAATCCGCAACAGAACCTTCGCCCGAGGGATCAGGTTTTTAACATGGACTGGAAGGCGCCCGCGAACCAGGAACAAGCCGGGCGGCAACTTGCGGCGGAGTACAAGCTGCGAACCACGGCCGAGCTGACAAGCTGCTCGACGTGTCACCGTTAATGGATGCTATGAGCGATCACGAACACGAAAAGCAACTGCGCATACTGCAAGGCCCGGCGGCCGCGAAACCCGCATTGGAAGCGGGGCACGGGCACGATCAGGAAGACGAAGAGATCGTGGACGACACGCTGCGGGAGCACCGTCTGGAGCTTTCGACGGTCCGCGAAAAACTGAACGGGAAGAGCGGAAAGCAGTACTGGCGGACACTGGAAGAGCTTTCGGAAGATCCGCATTTTGAGGAATTGCTGCACCGGGAATTTCCGCGGCACGCTTCGGAGTGGGACGACGCGGTGGACCGGCGGGACTTCCTGAAATTGATGGGCGCTTCGCTGGCGCTGGCGGGACTTGCGGGCTGCGGGCGGCCGGATGAATCGCACATTGTGCCGTACGTGAAGCAGCCGGACGGCATGGTGCTGGGCAAGCCGAACTATTACGCGACGGTGATGCCGTTTGGCGCGGACGCGGTGGGCGTGCTGGTGGAAAGCCATGAAGGACGGCCGACGAAGATTGAGGGAAATCCGGATCATCCGTCAAGCCTGGGCGCGACGAGCGCGATGGTGCAGGCTTCGATATTGAATTTGTACGATCCGGACCGCGCGCAGACTGTGCTGCAGGGCGGCGAAATTCGGGCCTGGTCCACATTCCTGGATTCCGCGCAGGAAGCGGCCACTGGTGTAAAAGCGGCTGGCGGAGCGGGTTTCCGCATTCTGACGGGAACCGTGACTTCCCCGACCTTGGCGTCGCAGTTGCGCAAGTTGCTGGCGCTTTATCCGCAGGCGAAGTGGCACCAGTGGGAGCCGGCGGTCAGCGAGGGCGGGCGCGAAGGCGCGAAGCTAGCGTTTGGCCGGGTGGTGAATACGGTTTATGTTCCAGCGAAGGCCGACGTGATTTTGTCGCTGGACGCGGATTTTCTGGCGAGCGGGCCCGGGCATATTTCTTACGCGAAGCAGTGGGCGCGGCGGCGGAAGCTGGAGAGCACGAGCGATTCGATGAACCGGCTGTATGTGGTGGAGCCGACGCCAACGGTGACGGGCTCATCCGCGGATCATCGTTTGCCAATGCGCGCTTGCGACATTGAATTGTTTGCGCGGGCGCTGGCAGCGAAGTTGGGACACGGCAACGCAGCGAGCTTGCCGGGCGACGTGGAAAAGTGGTTGAACACGGTTGTGGCGGATTTGCAGAAGGCGCATGGCAGTTCGCTGGTGGTTGCGGGCGAGCAGCAGTCTGCGACGGTGCACGCGTTGGCGCACGCGATTAACGCGGGGCTGGGCAATGTGGGCGCGACGGTTTACTACACGGAGCCGGTGGAAGCGGAACCGGTCAATCAACTGGAATCGCTGCGGGATCTCTGCGCTGACATGGATGCCGGCAAGGTGGATCTGCTGGTGATTCTGGGCGGGAATCCGGTGTACGACGCGCCGCACGACTTTGATTTCGTGACCAAGCTGAAGAAGGTGCACAACTCCGTGCATCTGAGCCCCTATTTTGACGAGACTTCGGCTTACTGCCAGTGGCATGTTTCGGAGTCGCACTATTTGGAAAGCTGGAGCGATGCGCGGGCTTACGATGGCACCGCGAGCATCGTGCAACCGCTGATTTCGCCGCTGTACTACACGAAATCCGCGCATGACCTGGTGGCCGCGTTCGGCGACAAGCCGGGACAGCCTCCTTATGACGCCGTGCGCGCGTACTGGACGGAAGCGTCCACGCATCTGGGAACGGCGATCGATGCTGGTTGGCGGAAGTGGCTGAACGACGGCGTGATTGCGGGAACGAAATTGCCGGCCATCAACCCGGCGCTGAAATTCGATCCCGCAAGTTTGCCCGCGGCAAAGGCAATGGCGGCCGCCGAAGTCGAGTACATTTTCCGGCCAGACCCGACGATTTACGACGGGCGTTTTGCGAACAACGGCTGGCTGCAGGAATTGCCGAAGCCGGTGACCAAGCTGACTTGGGATAACGCGGCGCTGGTCAGCCCGAAATTCGCGCAGAAAAATGATTTGGCGCACAAGGTGGTTTCGCGCGGCGGGGAGCACGGGCAGATTCGCTCGACCGTCGTGGACATTGAGTTGAACGGCAGCAAGGTGACGGCGGCGACGTGGACAACGCCGGGGCAGGCGGAAAACACAGTGGTACTGCCTCTGGGTTACGGACGGACGCGCTCGGGTTTTGCGGGAACGAACAAAGGTTTCAACGCCTACGTGGTGCGGACTTCGAACGCGATGTGGAGCGCGGCGGGCGGCAAGATGACCGCGACCGGCGATGGATACTCGCTGGCGTGCACGCAGTATCACTTCAACATGGAAGGCCGGCAGATTTTGAGCACGGCCACGCTGGACGAGTACAAGAAAAACCCCGGGTTTCCGCATGAAAAGCACGAAGAAGTCGCTAAAGATGATTCGCTGTACAAGGAGTTTACGTACCCCGGATATGCCTGGGGCATGGCGATTGACCTGAACAAATGCAACGGCTGCAACGCGTGCGTGGTGGCTTGCCAGTCGGAGAACAACATTCCGGTGGTCGGCAAGGATCAGGTGATGCGCGGGCGCGAAATGCACTGGATCCGCATCGACCGCTACTACACACAGACTCCCGGATTCGCGGATGGTGGAACTGGCGACCCGACGGAATACAATGCGGCGCTTGATAATCCACAGACATTTTTCCAGCCGGTGCCTTGCATGCAGTGCGAAAACGCGCCCTGCGAGCAGGTTTGCCCGGTGGGGGCCACGACGCACAGCGCGGAAGGCCTGAACGACATGGTCTACAACCGCTGCGTCGGAACGCGCTATTGCTCGAACAATTGTCCTTACAAGGTTCGGCGGTTTAACTTCTTGCGCTTCCAGGATTGGGAGACGCCGCAACTGAAGCTGCTGAGGAATCCGGAAGTGACCGTGCGCAGCCGCGGAGTTATGGAAAAGTGCACCTACTGCGTGCAACGGATCAACAACGCGCGGATTGACGCGGAAAAACAGAACCGGCCCATTCGCGACGGTGAAATTGTGACCGCGTGCGAATCCGCCTGCCCGACGGAAGCGATTGCCTTCGGCAATATCAACGATCCGAACAGCAAGGTGGCCAAGTTGAAGGCGCAGCAACGGCATTATACGTTGCTGGGCGAATTGAATTCGCGGCCGCGGACCACGTATCTGGGCGCAGTACGAAATCCGAACGCGGAGCTGGAAAAGGCATGAGCGTAACGCAGAATTTGCCGCCGGGGCACGAGCCGGAACCGTGGCTTGAGCCGGGGCACACTTACGCGTCGGTGACCGACAAGATTTCGTCGGTGGTGCTGACGCGACCGCTGGGGATTGGATGGCTCGCGGGATTTGCTTTGACGTTCAGCATCGTGATGGTGCTGAACCTGGCGATTGGCTGGCTGATCATCCGGGGCGTGGGAATCTGGGGCATCAACGTTCCGATTGGCTGGGGCTTTGCGATCGTCAACTTCGTGTGGTGGATCGGTATCGGCCACGCGGGGACGCTGATTTCGGCGATTCTGTATTTGTTGAACCAGAAGTGGCGGACTTCGATCAACCGGTTTGCGGAAGCGATGACGCTGTTTGCGGTGGCTTGCGCGGGATTGTTTCCGCTGATCCATACCGGGCGGCCGTGGATGGCGTATTACATGTTTCCCTATCCGAGCACGATGGGGATTTGGCCGCAGTTCCGCAGTCCGCTGATCTGGGACGTTTTTGCGGTGTCCACGTACGGAACGGTTTCGTTGCTGTTCTGGTTCGTGGGATTGCTGCCTGACTTGGCGACGCTGCGCGACCGGGCGAAGAGCCGCTGGCAGCAGGTGATTTTCGGGATGCTGTCGATGGGATGGCGCGGGTCGGCGCGGCACTGGCACCGGTATCAG
>Ga0210407_10000992_pt1 | contig 28289 bp, 16 predicted proteins | sample IncBWC27MmetaG_FD_150860 | JGI IMG/M metagenome (GOLD analysis project Ga0210407, IMG submission 150860) | Forest soil microbial communities from Barre Woods Harvard Forest LTER site, Petersham, Massachusetts, United States - Inc-BW-C-27-M | ecosystem: Environmental > Terrestrial > Soil >...
CGTCGACGATTTTGCACTATGCGGCGACGGCTTCAAGTTCCAAGTTAAAAACATTCTCCATCTCGTTCCGGGGAAGAAGCTTTGACGAGACACAATACATCCAGCGCGCCGTGGAAAAGTACGGAACCGAGCATGAGGAACTCGACCTGACGCCCGAGCAGGATTTGCGAGGAGCGATCGAAGAATTCGCCTACTACTCAGACGAACCGAGCGCGGACGCCGGCTCCCTCCCCGTGTGGTTTCTCTCGAAACTGTGCAAAACGAAAACTACTGTCGCGCTCAGCGGCGAAGGCGCGGACGAACTGTTCGGCGGATATCTCACCTACCCCGCGAATCGCCTGGCCCGTCGCGCGCGAATGGTTCCGAGCTGGCTGCGCCGACTGGCGCTTGCGGGCATCAACCGTTGGCCGGTTTCCGACGAGAAAATCAGCTTCGAATACAAAGCCAAGCGATTTCTCGAAGGCACGTTGATGTCCCCCGAAAGAGCGCACGTGTATTGGAATGGAACTTTTTCCGATGCGGAGAAGCGAGCTCTTGTACGGCGTCCCCTGCCGCATTCGTTGGACAACATTTTGGCGGAGTTTCGCGGTCTGCCCTCCTCACCGGATGATTTGTCCCCGTACCTCTGGTTTGACCAGAAATATTATTTGGCCGACGACATTTTGACCAAGAGCGACCGCATGAGCATGGCGCATTCGGTGGAAGTGCGGCCTGCGTTTCTGGACCATCGCATCGTCGAGTTTGCCGCCAAACTGCCCGCCTCCTTTAAAATTCGCGGCGGGAAGCAAAAGTTTATTCTCAAGGAATTGATGCGGGACAAGCTGCCTCCTTCCATCCTGCAGCACAAGAAAATTGGCTTCGACATTCCCGCGCACGAATGGCTGCGCGGCCCGCTCCGCCAACTTACGGTCGACACGCTCTTGCCTTGCGCTCCGGAATTCGGCGAACTGTTCGACGCCGAGGCGATCGCAAAATATTCGCGTCTGCACTTCGAGCGGAAAGCCAATGTGGGATATCACCTCTGGGGATTGCTGATCCTGTTTCTGTGGATGAAAAAATGGAAAATTCAGGCAACGTCTTCCGCGACGCCGAAACTTTTATTACAAGCTCGAGCCGGCGTCTCTACCTAGCCGTCCTACTTTTCGCGGGAGCCATCTATCTAGGCTGCGTCGTTTCTCCGCCGTCTCTCATGGACGACGTCGACGCCGTGCAAGCACAAATCTCCCGGAATATGCTCACTTCCGGCGATTGGGTCACCGCCCGTTTGGATGGCGTGGCCTACCTGGAAAAAGCGCCGCTCGTTTACTGGCTGATGGCCGGCTCCTACAAAATATTTGGTGTGCACGATTGGGCCGCCCGCATCCCCATCGCCCTTTCCGTGATGGGGCTGGCGTGGCTCACCGCGGCCTTCGGGGTCTGGGCGTTTGGAAGGCGCGCGGGATTTTATGCCGGATTGTGCATGTCTACTTGCATCGGACTTTTTCTTTTCACGCGCATTCTGATCCCCGACGTGATGCTGACGTTCACCATCACCCTGGCGATGTGGGCCTTTCTCCGCGCTCTCGATGAAGAAGAACCGCATCCCCGATTTTGGGCCTTCCTTCTGGCCGCAAGTTTTGGCGTGGGGCTCTTACTCAAGAGCCTAGTCAGCATCGTTTTCCCCATCGCTGCAGCCGTGATCTATCTTCTGCTGACCAAACAATTTTTCTCCCTGCGCGCCTGGAAACGTCTTCATCCCATCAGCGGATTTTTCATCGCCATGGCGATTGCCGTGCCCTGGCACGTCCTCGCCACGCTCCGCAACCCGCCCTATTTTTCACTCTCCATGCACAGCGGCCCCGGCGAGTACCACGGCTTCCTCTGGTTCTTCTTCATCAACGAACAACTTCTCCGCTTTCTAAATCTCCGCTATCCCCGCGACTACAACACCGTCCCACGCCTGTACTTTTGGCTCTTCCATTTTCTCTGGCTTTTTCCGTGGAGCGTCTATCTCCCGGCGATAGTGAAACTCCCCTTCAAGCCGGTGGATCGCGCCGGCCGCGCTCGCCTCCTCGCCCTTTGCTGGACCGGCTTCCTGCTGGTCTTTTTCACTTTTTCCACCACCCAAGAGTATTACTCCATGCCCTGCTATCCCGCGCTCGCGCTTCTCATCGGCTCCGCTATGGCCATAGGTGGTGTTTGGATCCGTCGAGCCACCCGCGTACTCGCCGCCATCGCTGCCGCCGCCGGCGTCGCGTGCCTCGCAATCTTCTTTGCCGTGCGCCACTTGCCCACGCACGGAGACATTTCCGGCGCATTGAGCCGCCACCCCAGCGCCTACACCCTTTCTCTAGGCCACATGTTGGATCTCACGTTTGACTCGTTTGCCTATCTGCGTCTCCCTCTCGTCGTCGCCGGCGTAGCGTTCTTGCTCGGCGCAGCGGGAACCTTTCGCTGGACCGGCCAGCGCGCTTACCTGGCCACGGCGTTCATGATGGTTCTCTTTTTCCACGCCGCGCGAATGGCGCTGGTAGTGTTCGATCCTTTCCTGACATCGAAACCCCTGGTGGAAACTCTCTTACGCGCGCCCGAAGGAAAACTCATTTTGGGCAAAGCCTACTACTCCTTCTCTTCCATCGTTTTTTACACCAACTCCACTCCCTTGATCTTGAACGGCCGCTATTTCAATCTGGAATATGGCTCGTACGCTCCCGGTTCGCCTGACGTTTTTATTGACAACGCAAGATTTCAAACTCTTTGGAACCAGCCGCAACGCTACTACCTTGTGGCCTTTCCGAATCAGGTCGAGGGATTGGAAAAGCTCGTGGGCCACGACTCTCTTAACACTGTCGCGGAAAGTGGCGGCAAGCTGCTCTTTACCAATCGTCCTCTCGAAAGCGCCGCATCACCCCGAGGGGCGAACTAACCGCAAAGAAACGAAAAGCGCAGATACCACTTTGCGAAAACACCTAAATCGATGTTCAATAGTAGAGTGTGCTGAGATTGTTCCCCGGAGGCAACGGGGCGCTTCTGCGAATGCAACCAGCGTTTTCGCACTTGGCATCCCGCATCGCGTGCAACTAGCGGCCCCAGGCGATCATCTAGTCAGAAGCAATTTGGAGGAGAGTTCATGAAAATAGCTGTGCTCGGTGGAGACGGCTACTGCGGTTGGGCCACGGCGCTCTATTTGTCTCAGAAGGGCCACACGGTCGCCATCATTGACAATTTTCTGCGCCGCCAGTGGGATCACGAATTGGGAGCGCAAACGCTTACGCCCATTCGCCCGCTATCCGACCGGCTGAGAATCTGGCAGAAGTTGACCGGCAAGACCATCGAGTTGTTCGTTGGCGACGTAGCGGACTACGATTTTCTCGAATCCACAATGAAAAGCTTCGAGCCCGAAGCCGTCGTGCATTTTGCCGAACAGCGCTCCGCTCCCTACTCGATGATCGACCGCAAGCACGCAGTCTTCACCCAGGTGAACAATGTCGTCGGCACGCTGAACGTGCTCTTCGCCATTCGCGAACTCTCGCCTGACTGCCACCTGATCAAGCTCGGCACCATGGGCGAATACGGCACCCCCAACATCGACATCGAAGAAGGCTACATCCAGATCGAACACAACGGCCGCAAAGACGTGCTGCCTTTCCCCAAGCAACCGGGATCCTTTTATCACCTCTCGAAGGTGCACGACAGCCACAACATGATGTTTACCTGGCGAATATCGGGCCTTCGCGCCACCGATCTCAACCAGGGCGTTGTCTACGGCACGATGACCGACGAAGTCGCACTCGACGAAGCGCTCATCAACCGCTTCGACTACGACGACGTGTTCGGCACCGTCCTCAATCGTTTCTGCGTCCAAGCCGCCATCGGCCAGCCTCTAACCGTTTACGGCAAAGGCGGACAGACCCGCGGATTTCTCGACATTCGTGACACCGTGCGTTGCATCGAGATCGCCTGCCAAAATCCCGCGAACCGGGGAGAGTGCCGGGTCTACAACCAGTTCACCGAACAATTTTCCGTTTTAGGGCTGGCCCAGATGGTGGAAGCCGCCGGCAAAAAGCTCGGCATGAACGTCGAGATCGACCACCTGCCCGATCCCCGCGTGGAAGCCGAATCGCACTACTACAACGCCAAGCATTCCAAGCTCATCGACCTCGGTTTGCAGCCGCACTTGCTCTCGGATTCCCTACTCGACTCGCTCATGAATATCGCCGTCAAATACCGCGACCGCGTCGATGCCTCGCTCATGTATCCGCAAGTGAATTGGCGCGAACCGCGTAACGACCGCCGCCTGCAAATGAGCATGACCGCGCGAGCTTCCCTGGGCGCGCCACAATCCGAAAGCCCGAAAACACACGCCTCCAAAGTGAAATAGCGCACGCGCTCGTCGTCAATCTGTAGTTTTGTTTTTCACCGCGGCGGCGCCGCTTTGCCCAGACTCCACTTCTCGCCGTCACCCTCGTTAAGCATGCGCGGGTGGCGGGACCAGTTTCCCCTCTTGAATGATGTAGTCCACCCCGCGCCAGTGAATCGTCTTGCGCCCAAAACTGATCACCCAAATCACAAACGCCATCGCATCCCAAACCACAATGAGCGGCATTTTTCCCCACAGCCCAGTCTGCCGCAATCCCCAAATGCCTACCACCCACGTCATCGCCACACGGAACGCCACATACGCGCCCAAATACGCGGTCGCCACCGCCAGCGTCGGGTGCACCGCGATCGCAAACAGCGACCACGCCAATCCAAACGTGAAGATCAATCCGAGATGCCCCCAGGGGCGCATGTGCCGCATCACTGTCATCCAGCGAATCCGCTTCAGCAAGAGCCCGCGAAAAGATTGGTAATCCGCCACGGTCTCCACCGCGTACGACAACAGCACCACCTCGAATCCCTTTTCGGCTATCAAGTGCCCGACAAGAAAATCGTCCGCGGGGCGGCTTTCGAGCGCCGGATATCCCCCGAAACTCGCCAGACGCGCCTTCGTGGTAACCGTCGTCTGTCCCAGCGCAAATTTCACGCCGTCCAATTTCTTGGCCACCATAATCCCCGGATGAAAATCGGAGATCATGCCCATCGATTGCAAGCTCTGCGTCAGCGACGTTTCGTTTGTCGAAACGTAGAGGCACGTCACCGCGCCGGTTTTGGGGTCGCGCAGCGGAGCGACCACTGTTCGCAAATAGTCCGGCTGCACGCGCACGTCGCTGTCGTTGATCGCCAAAACCTCGTGCTGCGCTTCATTCACCAGCCGTACCAGCTTCGCCACTTTGTCGTTGATCGCCACACGCCCGGACCCGAACAGTATCCGGATCTGCCGGTCCGGAAAATCGCGCTTCAATTTTTCCAGAACCGGCACCGCCGGGTCATTCTCGTCGTGAACGCAAAACAGCATTTCGTAGTTGGGATAGTCCTGGCGGCAGAAACTGGCGAAATTCTCGTAGGCCTCCGGGTCCAGCCCGCGCACCGGCTTCAGGTTGCTCACCGGCGGCGTGAAATCGGATTTCTCGCCAGCGTGCTGGCGCGCCTCCCAGAAAAAGAGCCAGGAACAATACAGCGCGATCAGGTAATAAATAAAAGGAATGGCTGCAATCCCAAGGAACACATACTCCGCGACCTTCAAGCTCATCGCTCCTCTCGCGTAAAATACACCACCAGCGTCTCCCATTGCGAAAAGGAAACTACCGCGCCGAAACTCTCCAACGCGCGCAGAACGACCTGGAGTAATTCTCTTCTTTGGGCTGTAAGTCCGAAGCCGTTAGCTACAAACTGAATTGCAACCGATTGCCGCCTGAGAAAAGCATAACAAAAAAGACCGCCCCCTGCTTCCACCCTTAGCTCGGCGGACAGCGGCCTTCTGTACAAATGTCACCCCTCAAATGTCTTAGAGCTGCAGAACCCGGATCGAGGCGCGCAACGCAGATAAAGCCTGCACACCGAACGATTTACCCCCCTAGTAAGCTCCCCATACCATCTTCGTCGAACCGTAACGCAGATGCCACTTGACACCTACGTCACTTCTATGCTACTATTCCCGCAGTAAGAACTACGTCTGGCTTCCCGTCGCGACTCCCTTACCGTCCGAATTTACCTTCATCCCGAGCCACCCATGCATCGCACTCTCCCCCCGCCTATCCAAGCCATCGCTGTTATAGCGGTCGCCTTTCCAGGCGGGCCCTCCGTCCGCTCTTCGCCTTTGCGGGGGCCACCTAGCGTTTACCCCACCCGCTCCGACCGCGTCGGAGACCCATCAGGGACGCGGCCCGTCTTGCCCAACTGTGTACTCTCTTGCAACGGCGCCATCCCGCAACTCGTTTAGAATCAACACTTCCAGAAGTGTTGATTCTAAACAACTTAAAATCCATTGAAATCAACACTTATGAAAAAACCGGGGGGACGGATGCCTACATTCAACCGTAGCTCCCGAATCCAACCATGGTCTGACCATGGTCAACTCCATTCCTCAAGCTCCCGTCCGAACCGGATCGCGCGCAGCCCGCGGAACGCGAAACTAAGACACCGTCGCTTCCAGCCGGCTTGGGATGCCTCTCGACATACAGTAAACTTGAGACTGTATCGTTCAAGCGCTCGAAGGCCTTTTGCACTTCGCACGCGGTCGCTGCAAAATCTTTCGTGAAATGAATCTCACAAGGAATTTATAGCTTGCATGAAACAGTCCCCCGGAATTCACTTCAAGACGTTCTTGCTGATCCTGGTCATGGTCATTTTCGGCCCGCTCGGCAACGTCATGCTCAGCAAAGGAATGAAAGGCATCGGCTCCGCGGCCAACTGGGCGCCCAGCGAGCTTCTTGCCATTCTGGCGCGCATCCTCGGCTCCCCTTCCATTTGGCTGGGCATCGCTTCCCTGCTGACGTTTTTTATCGCCTACATGCTCGTGCTGACGTGGGCCGATTATAGTTACGTGCAGCCGGCCTCCTCTTTTTCCTATGCCGTCGTCGCCACTCTCAGTTATTTTGTTTTGGGAGAAGTGGTGTCGCCGCTGCGCTGGCTAGGCATCGGCGTCATTTGCGTTGGCGTCTTTATCGTTGGGCACACGCATCCGCGCACCACGGAAAGCGCCGCGCCATGAGAGAAGCCGCATTTCTTTTCCTGGTGATTTTCGCCGGCACGGGCGGAGAACTCTGCGTCACGCGCGCCATGAAAACCATCGGCGAAGTCCACGACTTCCGCCCGGCTGCGCTATTTCAATTTATTCTGCGCGCTCTGCACGTCGGCTGGATGTGGGTCGGCGTCGGCATGATGGCCCTCGCGTTTTTTTCTCTTCTGGCGATGCTCTCGATTGAAAATGTGAGTTTTGTCGTGCCCGTCACGGCGCTGAGTTACGCGGCTGGCGTAATTGGGGCGGTACTTTTTCTTCGCGAGCGCATCGTCGCACAGCGCTGGATCGGAGTGCTGGTCATTTGCATCGGGGTCACCATCGTTTGGCTCAGCAAGCGCTGAAATTGAGCCGCTGCCAGACGCGAATCCAGTCAGAGACCTTTGACGCGCCGCCAAAACTACTGTTTGATTTGCGTCGCCGGACCAATCTTGATCGTCGATCCAAACCGCTTGTAGTTCGCGTACTTCACCGTCATGCGGATGTGCACGCCGCCGGTGCTGAACTGCAGCACGTCGTCCGAACGCGTATACGTTGGAAACCAGTAGTGCCCCTCGATGTTTTCGCGGTACGTTTCAAAACGCGGAAACACGTTTTCCTGGCCATGCTTCTTGATGTCCGGCACGGCTTTTCCGTCGGTCTTGACGATCTCCATATCGGCGTCGTCCACCCACACGCGCCCTTGAAAATACCGCTGATTCTTTTCTAAGGTCTTGGGGCCGACGTCAAAAACATAAGTGCTAATTTCGTCGAGTTGCTGGCGCCCTATGTACTTGACGTTGTATTTCGGCAGCGCTGCCGTCGTCAGCACAAACGGCTGCACATGCTCGAGGTCATCCAGGTCCTGTTGCGACAACTGAATGCGTTGCAACGTCGGCGGCGGCGCATCGGTCACATGCTCCGTCCGCTTCCCATCCGGCGTAAATATGATGTCGCTCGTCATCCGGTATTCGCCGTCCGGCTGATCGTTAGCGTCGATCGTCTGGATGACGAAAGTCTGCGTATACGTATAATTGTCGCGCTCTTTCTTGAATTCGTCTTCGCGTTCGGCAAATTTCTGAATGATCTGCTCGACCGGCAAAGATGGGGCTTTATCCGAAATGCCGGCTGTTCCACTCTGCGCCGTTTGCGAAGCCCCCACCTCTAAGGTTCCCTGCCCGGCAGCCACAACAATGGACGACACTAGCAAAATGCCAATGACGGCGCTAACGCGCCCGGCGGCGATTGCGAATCTCCTGGAATTCACGGTACATCCCTCCCCATTTTCCTTGCGGCATTGCCTTTCCCCATGAATTGGGATGCCTGGGATAAGGATAACGTAACTCGGTCTCTTCAGCGCGACAGGAATTTCCGCCGGAGCCAGCGCCGGAAAGAACGGCATTCCAGCTTGACCAGCGGGTTCCCCGCGGTCACATTTGTAGGTTGTAAATCGTCTCTCCAAAATAGGAGCGATCCATTCTTCCGATGCCAGCGCCGAAGCTTTTTCCGATGTTCCTGAAACTATCCGGGCGGCCGTGCCTCGTCGTTGGGGCGGGCGCGATTGCAGAGTCAAAGATTGCCAGCCTGCTCGAAGCCGAAGCCAAGGTGACGGTTGCGGCGCCGGAAGCCGCGGAGCAAGTTCGCGCGTGGGCAGAATCTAAGGCGATCGAATGGCGCGCGCGCGTTTTTGAACCCGAGGATTTACAGGGCATGTTGCTTGTTGTCGCTGCAACTTCGTCTGCTGCAGTTCATGCGCAGGTTTTTGAGGAAGCAACACGCCGCGGCGTGCTCTGCAATATTGTCGACGTTCCCCCACTCTGCGATTTCTACTATCCCGCCGTGGTGCGGCGCGGCGCGCTGCAGATCGCCATCTCCACATCGGGTCAGAGTCCCGCGCTCGCGCAACGCCTCAGAACGGAGATGGAAGAACAGTTTGGTCCGGAGTACGAAGCGTGGATCGAGGAACTCGGCGAAAAGCGCGATCGATTGCATGCTGCAAAGTTTGCTCCGGGGGAGCGAAAACGAATTCTTCACGAGATGGCCAGCGCGGAAGCCTTTGCGTTGTTTCAGGAGGCCCGGAAAAACGCAAAGGACCACAAGTAAGCAAGCGAGCCACGAAAAAGAGTAGCAAGAGGAAAACGCGCCAAAGGTTCACTTCAAGGCTTTACGGAGCCCTTCCTGCTTATGGCGAAGAATATCGCCGGCGCGTTCAGCGGCTTCCTTCACCAGGTAACCCATTTTCGGATGGATGGGCTCAAAATCCGCGGGAATCCCTTGTCGCTGCAGCTCTTCCGAAGTCGTGGGACCAATCGAGACAATCGCGATTTGCCGGAGCGCTTTCCGTACGCGATCCTCGAGTCCCATTTCAGCGGCAACCTGAAACAAGTGAACGGCCTGAACACTCGTTGTGAATAACACCACGTCCACGTTTCCATCTATCAGCGCCCGTATGGCCGCTTGCAGCGGTCCCAGGTCGTCGGGCAGCGCCCACTGATACACCGGCACGCCAGTAACGATGGCGCCGCGCTTCGAGAGTTCCGAAAGAAATTCGGTATTGGAAACGCCATATTCCTGCACCGCCACGCGCGCGCCGCCGAGACGCATTCCCTCATCGTTTCGCCCCGCGTCATCCAGCGTGCTTAGAATCTCGCGCCAGGTATTCGGCTCCGGCACGGTAAGCGTGGCCGTGATTCCAATATCGCGCAGCGCCGCCACCGGCTTGGGCCCTCGGGCGACAATTTTCACGCGCTGCAGAGCGGAAACATATTCCTCGCGCGGATACTTTGTTTCGACCACCGCGAGCAACGCGCGCGCTCCCACGCCGGTCATAAAAATCACTTGATCGAATTCACCGGCGAAAAGTTTGGCGGCGTACGCAAGCGCTTCGTGGTTCGATTCCAGCGGCACCTCGCGCATGGAAGGCGCGGAGACGGGCACTCCCCCATAGTTGGAAATTAATTTGGCCAGTTCCGCCGCGCGGCGGCTTTCCAGCGAGAGCACACGCAATCCTTCGAAACCGTTCATGACACTAGATTGTCGGCCAAGAGTGCCAACTTCGCCAGTTCTCAATTCGTTTCCTCCCGAAAGCGAGTAGAATTGGGCGGCTCGAGTAGGCCTTTTCATTCAACTCATGGAGAGACACGCATGAAACGCATTCTTCCGCGCTGCTGCGCTCTGCTCTTGGCCCTATCCCTCTGCGATATCGTCGCCCCTGCGCTCAACGCCTCGGAAAACGGTCTGGCGAAGACTCCGCCGATGGGCTGGAACAGCTGGAACAAATTCCAATGCAACGTGAGCGAGGACCTTATTAAATCCGCGACCGACGCCATGGTGAGCAGCGGCATGAGCGATGCCGGCTATCAATACGTGGTCATCGACGATTGCTGGCAGGTCAGCCGCGACGCCAGCGGGAACATCGTCGCCGATCCTGTACGTTTTCACTCCGGAATAAAAGTCCTCGCCGATTACGTGCACTCCAAACGCCTTAAATTTGGAATCTACTCCGATGCCGGCACCAAGACCTGCGCCGGCCGCCCCGGCAGCCGTGGCCACGAATTCCAGGACGCTCTGCAATACGCCGCGTGGGGGGTCGACTATCTCAAGTACGACTGGTGCAGCACGGACACCGCCAACGCGCAAGCCGCGTACACCACCATGCACGACGCGCTGGCCGCCTCGGGACGCTCGATTGTCTTCAGCCTTTGCGAGTGGGGCAGCAACAAGCCCTGGCTCTGGGCCAAGAATGTGGGCAATCTTTGGCGCACCACGGGTGACATCTCGGATTGTTGGGATTGCAAGAATAAGGATGCGCTAAGCTTCGTCAAAATTCTCGATATGCAGGACGGATTGGAATCCTACGCCGGTCCCGGACACTGGAATGATCCTGACATGCTCGAAGTCGGCAACGGCGGAATGACCACGACAGAATACCGCGCACATTTCAGTTTCTGGGCGCTGCTCGCCGCGCCGCTCATCGCCGGAAATGATTTGCAAAACATGTCGGCTGAAATAAAAACTATCCTGACCAACAAAGAAGTAATCGCCGTGGACCAGGATCCCTTGGGAATGGAAGGCCGCCGCATCCGCAAAGACGGCGATTTGGAAGTCTGGGCCAAGCAGATGCAAGACGGCAGCCGAACCGCGATCCTCTTCAATCGCGGCGCATCGGATGCGGAAATTTCCGTTTCTTGGGAAGAGCTGGGCTATCCCGGCAAACTGCCCGCCGCCGTCCGCGATTTGTGGGAGAAAAAGGACCTGGGAAAATTCGCCGGCAAATTTTCATCGCGAGTTGCCTCTCACGGAGTCGTAATGGTTCGCGTCGCTCCTTGAGTCGAGCAGCGCGCCGGAATTGCGTGGAGTGCGGCATGATGCATTCCACGCGTTAGTGGGAGATACGCATCAAAACGTTTGTTCTGCTTCTTCTCCACACTGTAGTCGGTCACTTTGGTTATAACAAAATAAAAATAAAAGCAGGGCGCCTTCTTGGAGCCCTGCAATTTTTGATTTTCCCCATCGCATTTCTATCTCGGTTAGATAGCTCGAACGCCGACTGTATGCCGTTCGTTGCGTCAACGCTCCATACGCTTCTCCGCACCAGTCGATCACAGAATTTAATCGTTGGAATTCTCCCATCTTCGGCTGTCCTTTCACCCGATTGACAAACTACTTCCTTGACACAGCGCCCTTTGCGAAGTAACTTCCCTAATTATTTTCTAGCGGACGTGATTCCCGGGGTGCACCGATGCCGTCCTGTAGCAAAATCAGTTGAACTTTCTCGGGCGTGGAGCACTCTGCGCGCCTGTGCAGTCGGGCTGGCTTCCGAACAAAATGGGGGGAAGCCTCGTATCTGTTGTTCTAGCAGTTCAATACCAGTATTCAGCAACTCCCAAAGGGGTGGGGACGATGAGCAAGAGAGTCTTTTTTGTATTGATGGTGTGTATCGCGGTTCTTTCCATTTCTCCGGCGATGTACGGCCAAGCGATTGGCAGCTTTTCCGGCACGGTCACCGATAAATCGGGATCGAGCATTTCCGGGGCCAACGTCACTGCCACTTCGCAGGGCACAGGCGCAGTCCGCATCGCAACAACCGACGACGCCGGCCACTATCTCATCCCCTTACTTCCCGTTGGCAATTATACCGTGCGCGTGGAATTCGCCGGCTTCCAACCCGCCGTATCGAAAGACGTGCGCCTGCAGGTCGACGAATCTCGCGAACTCGACTTTGCCCTCGCGCCCTCATCTCTCACCACGTCGGTCGAAGTCTCTGCCTCCGCAGTCGCCGTCGAAACCACCAATCCCTCACTCGGCCAGGTCATCACCGCCGAGCAAGTCACACAGCTCCCGTTGAATGGCCGCGATTTCGTGCAGCTCGCCACGCTCACACCCGGCACAACGGCAGAAACGAATACCGGCAGTTTTTTCACCAGCGCCGCCAGCAGCGAAGTGGCCGCGCGTGGCTCCTTCTCGCTCTCCGTCGCCGGCTCACGCGCCAACAGCACCGATTGGCTCCTCGATGGGAACGACAACAATGAATTGACCGCAGGCGGTATCTCCATTCTTTCTTCGATCGATTCCATTCAGGAATTTAAAGTTCTTACCTACAATTACTCCGCAGAGTACGGCCTCCGCGCCGGCCCCACCGTTTTGGTCACCACCAAATCCGGGTCCAACGATTTTCACGGTTCGCTCTTCGAATTTCTCCGCAACACTTCGCTCGATGCGCGCAGTTTTTTTGCGCAAGGGCCCGAAAAGTTCAACCTCAATCAGTTTGGCGGCGCTCTCGGCGGGCCGATCCGCAAGAACAAAACCTTCTTCTTCCTTGACAGCGAGCAAAAGTATCAGCGCAGGGGCATTACCTTTACCGGTATCGTTCCGACCGCGGCCATGCGCACCGGCGATTTCTCGCACGATGCCTTCGGGAACGCCACTACCCCCGGTTTCATTGTCAATCCGAATGTCTCCTCAACTCAGACATTCCAGTGCGACGCCAGCGGCAACGCCATCCCTGCCAATCCGAACGGCAGCCAGACGGGAGGAACTCCCTGCAACAAAATCCCTTCCAACCTTATCAATCCCCTCGCTACGAAGCTGATTAATCTTTATCCACTCCCAAACACCACTAACGGCACCTTCAACTTTGTTGACTCCCCTGTTCGCAAACTCGACGAAACCAAATTTGACGTGCGCCTCGATCATAACTTCTCCTCTTCCGATAACGCTTTCGCGCGCTTCAGCTACGATCAGGCCAATTCTTTCGTCCCCGGTGGCGCACCCGGGTTTGCGGAGGCCAATCCTTTCGGCAGCAATCAGGGCATCATCAATCACGCCCGCAACGTAGCCATCTCAGAGACCCATGTTTTCTCCCCAACAACGGTGAACCAGGCTACCGTGGGGTATAATCGCATCTTCGACTACATCACCTCCACTGGGACCGGTACTTGCGAAGCCTCTATCATTGGTATCCCGGGTGCTAATACCAATTGCGGTGGCGGCACAACCTGCGTGGCCGGCGGCGTTAGTTGTGGCCTCACATCGATTCAGTTCAGTGGCGGCTACTTTTCCCTCGGTGATCGAGGTTTTTCCCCCTTCACCGGCGGAACCGACATCTACTCTTTTAATGATTCCTTGGACCTCATCCGTGGGAAACACGACATCAAAGTTGGTATGGGCATCCGCATAAATCAAATGAATGTCAGAACCGAAGGCTTTCAGGACGGCTACTGGATCCTCTCCGGCGCTTGGACCCATGACGCGGAAGGCGATTTTCTGCTTGGTTTACCCAGCTTGGCTATTCACGATCAAACTTTTCTTGGAGCCACTACCGGCAGACGCTGGAAGACTTTCCGTCCCTTCGTTCAGGACGATTGGCGCATCACCAAGAACCTCACCTTCAATCTTGGCTTTGCCTGGAATTTGACCACGCCCATTTCCGAAGAAGCCAATCGTCAGGCGGACTTCAATCCCGCCACCGCTCAATTCCAGATTTCCGGCCAGGGCGCAAACAAATGGGCGGGCATCCAGTTTGACAAGCGAGCCGTCGAGCCGCGTTTCGGTTTTGCATGGAAGCCGTGGGGCAGTGAAAAAACCGCCGTTCGCGGAGGGTATGCCATCTATCACGACTCCTCATGGAGTCAGGGCGCGCAAGGCTTGTGGCAGAATCCGCCTTACTACGCGGAATCGGACGTCTTCCAATTCGGCGGCGCTTGCACCTTTGCGACTGCCGCCTGCTCGACCATGGCAAATCCTGGAACGGCCATCAGCTTGTCCAATGGTTTCCAGACCTTTACAACTGCACCCAATCCCGCAACCTTTACGGGCACCATCTTTGCTCAGAACACAAATTTCAAGCTTGGCACCGTGCAGCAATTCAACATCAACGTCGAGCGTCAGTTGCCGGGTGATATCGTGCTCACAGCCGGATATGCAGGTTCCCGCAGTGACCACATTCTCATCGATGGCAATAACCTCAACGTTGCCACCCCCGTGGCATGCGGAAACGTTCCCGGCTACACCATTGGCTGCGGGCCTGGAGGAACTGCTGTGGGAGCCCCTTACGCCGCCAATTTCCCGTTCAACACCATCTCCAACATCACCGACCAGGGCGTGGCCCATTACAACGGGCTTCAAGTCAAAGCCGAAACTAAGAGCTCGCGCCACGGCATCTACGCTTTGATCGGTTATACTTATTCCCGTACCTACGACGTTGGCTTCAGCGACGGCTTGGGTACCACTCTTGGCGCCACCTACTATCCTCTCCCGAACTGGCAGAAGCTGGATTGGGCCCTCTCGCAGATCAATCTCAACAACAACTTCAGTGCCAGCATCATTTACGACCTTCCCTTTGGCAAGGGTAAATCCTTTGGCAGCAGTTGGAACGGCGTCGCCAACACCATCCTCGGAAACTGGCAGGTGACCGTCATTGAAAAAATCACCTCGGGCTTCCCGGTGTTCGTTGTCGACAGCAACAGTATCAACGGTACTGTCAATGGAACTGGCACGGCCTTCTCGAATAATGGAAACAGCTTGAGCCGTCCCAACCAGCTCTGCGCCCCCCAAGCGCCCCAGCAGAGCATCAACGACTGGATTAACATCAACTGTTTTGCTCACGCACCGCAGGGCGAGCTAGGGAATGCCTCTCGTACCCCACTATCCGGCCCAGACTTTTCAAATACGGACTTCTCCCTTATCAAACAGTTCAAATTGCCTTGGGAAAGCATGGGCTTGAACTTCCGCGCCGAAGTCTTCAACCTTTTCAACCACCCGCAGTTCGGCTCGCCGAACGCGGACTTCAACTCCCCATTGAACTTTGGCAAGATCCAGTCGACGGTCAACAACCCGCGGCTGTTCCAGTTTGCTCTCAAGCTCACGTTCTAATCGCACCAGTGAGCGCACATCATCAGTTGCACCCGGGTCGGCCCATCGTAGTTTCGGTGGGCCGTTCCTTTTCCCTGCTCTTTCTTCTTCTCCTTCTCCTGTGTTCATTTCCCACAGCCACGCCCGCGCAGGAAAAGATCAAAATTATCGTCGATCAGGACGCCCGAGGACCGGGCACTAGCGACCAGCAAGCGATTCTCGTTTTCCTGCAATCGGAAAAATTCGAAGTCCTGGGCATCACCACGGTCAGCGGCGACCAGTGGGTAAAAGAGGAAACGCAGCACGTCCTGCGCCTGCTGGAAATCGCCGAGCGCACCGACGTCCCCGTGATTCAAGGCGCCGAATTCCCTCTTCTGAATTCCAAGGAAGAATCCGAGCGCTGGGAAGCGCTCTACGGAAAATTCGAATACAAAGGATGCTGGACCGACAAATTCGAAGCTCAGCGTTCTACTATCCGCGAAGAGCCTTACCACGCTCCGGATATCGTCCCTCCCATGCCCGAAGGCGAACCGCACATCAAAGCAATGCCCGGAACCGCCGCTGAATTTGTCGTCAAGATGGTTCACAAATATCCCGGCCAGGTCGTTCTCTGGGCCGGCGGGCCGCTGACAAACTACGCGCTGGCTCTGAAGCTCGATCCGTCGGTCGCTACCCTCGCCAAGGGATTTGTCCTTATGGGCGGCGGACTCTATTCAGACAAAGGCGCCATCGATGGCGGGGCCATTGATGCGCGGCGCGAATTCAACTGGTGGTTCGATCCCGAAGCGGCTCGCATCGTCCTGCGCGCGCCGTGGAAGAAAATCACCATCACGCCCATCGATATCTCCGTCAAGACGCGCTTCACCAGGCAAATTCAGGCGCAGATTTCCAAGGCCAATACTCCCGTTACGCGTTATCTCGACAAATATTCTTTGACCGGCTACATGTGGGATGAAATTGCCGGAGCCGCGCTGATCGATCCGTCCATCATCACGGGACAGAAGCAGCTCTATATGGACATCGACATCGATCATGGCGCGAGTTACGGCAAAACACTTTTCTGGGACTCCTCCGCCGTAGTGCCTCCCTACTTGCGCCTGGCCAACGTGCAATTCGATATCGACGCTGAAAAATTCTACAAACTCTATATCGATCTTATGACGCGGCCTCCGCTACAAAAGCAATCGCCATCCGGCTCGTCACACTGACCGTAGCCCCGAGAATTCTATGCTGAAAACAAAAACGCTTTTTCTGTTCTTACTGCTCTCGATGCTCGGAAGCCCTTTGGCTTGGAGCCAAACTCGCCGCAAGGTCATCATCAATGAGGATTGCTCCGGACCCGGCGGCAGTAATCTCCAAACCGTTTTGCTCCTGCTACAATCTCCGCAAGTCGAAGTGCTGGGGATTACCGTCGTCAGCGGAGATCAATGGCGCGACGAAGAAGTCGCGCACACTTTGCGCTTGCTCGAAATCATCGGCCGCACCGATATTCCCGTCGTCCCTGGGGCCGCTTTCCCTCTCGTGCGCAATTACGAGGAAACCAAACTATGGCAGGAGCGCTACGGCAGAGTCTCCTATGCTGGCGCCTGGGATCCTCGCTGGTGGCATGAGCCTTTTGTTATTCCCGCCCTGCCCGAAGGCCAGCCCAAAACAAAACCCTCCACGGAGGACGCCGCGCATTTCTTGCTCCGCATGGTGCACAAATATCCTCACGAAGTGACCATTTACGAAGGCGGTCCCATGACCAACCTCGCGCTGGCACTTTCCCTGGATCCGCAATTTCCGGAACTGGCGCAGGAACTCGTTTTCATGGGAGGAAGTCTGAACCCAATTACGGAGCACGCCGAGTTCGTCAACAATCCTCGCCACGAATTTAATTTTTGGTTTGATCCCGAGTCCGCCGAAATCGTTCTGCGCGCCGGCTGGAAGAAAATTACCTGCACCCCCACGGACATTTCCATTAAGACCCGCTTGACGCCCGCGATGGTCAGGGAAATCGAGTCCAGCGGAACTCCACTCGCCCGCTACGTGGCCCGCTACTATCAACCCGGCCCGGGTTCCGATTTCATGTGGGACGAACTGGCCGCCGCCGCGTGGATCGACCCCGCCATCATCACCAAGCGCGAAACCCGCTACATGGGCGTCGACCTCGACCACGGCGCCGCTTACGGCAACACCCTCACCTGGACCGACAAGGACAAAACCAAACTTGTGCGCCAACCCGTCGAAATCCAAATCGATTTCGACAAAGACAAGTTCTACCGTATGTTCATCGATCTGATGCGCGCACCAACGACTGCCTCGGCATTGCACGCGGGAGCCAATCCAAATTAGTTGGAAAGCTTTCCCAACTCCCTTTCTGCTTGCGCATGGCCGGGATGCTGCTTCAAAAGTTCCAGAAGAACCGCGCGCGCTTTCGTCATATCGCCCTCAATCGCATAAACTCGCGCCAGATTCAGGTACGCCTGATCGTATGCCGGACCCACGCGGATGCATTCCTGAAAGGTTTTCACGGCATCGTCCGGGCGGCGCGTCCTCAGATAAAGGATCCCGAGATTATTCAGCGCCTCGGGATAAACAGGCCGCGCAGCCAGAGCTCTCTGCAAATAGGTATAGGCATTGTCTGTGTCATTTAGTTGCGCGAAAACCATCGCCATCCCGTAGTTCGCTTCAGGTTCCTCGGGGCTCCATTGCAGCGCCCGCTGAAGCACTCGCTTGGCATCGTCCCAGCGCTTTTGCTGGCGGTAAACGCTTCCGAGATTTTCCAGCGCGATCACGTGATCCGGATCGATTTCCAACGCCCGCTGAAAGTTGCCGACGGCCTCCTCCTCGCGCCCCTGGCGCGCCGCGAGAATTCCCAGGTTGTTCCATGCATTGGGCAGCGTGCCAGGATATTTGGCCTGCAGCTTCAGCACGCGCTCAAAAGTTTCGCGCGCCTCTTTGGATTTGTTCCGTTGCAGATAGACGCTTCCAATTGCATAAAGCGCCTCGGCATTTGACGAATCCTCGCGCAGAACCAGCCGGCAGAACTCCTCAGCCTGCTCCAGGTAACCGCGCTCGTAGAAAACGGACCCATAAGAAAGATTGTTGCGGACAAAATCGAACGTTTCGCTCACTCCCGGAAAGGGCAGCGCCCTGGCGAGCCGTTCGTCCACCGTCTTTGGAATATTTCGAAAATCCTTCTCAAAATGTGCCTTCGGAACCGGTCCTTGGTAAATTTTGACGACCGCTCCCTGCTCATCGATCAAGAAAGACGCAGGCAGGCTCAGATCTCGGTGCCGGTCAAATAGGAACCGGTAAAGGATATTGTAAATGGCAGCGATTTCTTCAGAAGCGCGCAAGATCGGAAACGACAGGCGGTGAAAAGAGAATGCCATCTCATCTGGGGGCGACGTGTCGCCGACAATTACCGCGAGCAACTGCAAACCCTCTTTCGCCCAGCGAGCGTGCACTTCTTGAAAATCTTCGAGGTCGCGCTGCAAACCCGGCGCCCCCGCGGAATTGAAATGCAGAAGCACTGGCTTGCCACGCCGCGCGGAAAGCCGCTCTATACTTCCCGTGAGATTCGGAAGCGAAAAATCGGGCGCAAGCACGGGGGAAAGCAGCCAGGTTTCGATCAAAACAGGTTCTGCTTCGATTTTGTCCTCAGCGTGAAGGGATTTGTGTGCGGACGGTGACGCGAAGGGCCGGAAAGCCTCCATGCGTGACGGCGGCGAACCTTCTTCCACGCAGATGCGATGGTTGAGAGGGAGATCACGCAGTTCCTGGACGAGTCCGCCCGGCCAGCGGATGGAAGCGTTCACTTTGGACTTCGCTTGTCCCAAACCGAAATGCAATTCCTTGGTGTGTTGCGCAAGAAATCCGGAACCAGCTTGCAGGCGGCGCGTCTGCGAGCCCGATTCGGTGGTTACCGTGACCGCCGCTCCAATCGCATCGCGATTGCTCTTCTTTCCAGTCAGGCGAAAAGCGATGGCTGGCGCGAGATCGGGCATAACGTTTTTCACAAAGCGCATTTGCGGGCCGTTCCGATTTTTCAGAACCAATTCGGTTCTGCCGTCGTGATCGAAATCGGCGAGGGCAAACGTCCGGCTGTCCTCGATGAAATCGAGCCCGACAATTCCCGAGACATCGGAAAATGTTCCGTCGCGATTGTTCAAGTAAAAAATGTTGCGCTCGAATCCGCTCCACGTTCCATCGGAACGAATGAGCTCGTTGATGGCGTTCCATCCCTGTTCGTACGGATGGTTGGATTTGGAATCCACGGGTGAATTGGCAACAACTTGCCGCCAAAAAAAACTGTTCAAGTCTTTACGCGACGTCCCGGAAATCATGCCATTCGCGATATACAAATCCGGACATCCATCGCGATCGAAATCCCATGCGTCACTCGACCAGGACCAGCGGCCCATCGCCGTTCCAGCGCGCGAACCGGCATCCGCAAAGCGCCCGCCGCCACGGTTATCGAACAGAGAGTTACCCATCGCGTGCTTGCGATAGAAGGCCCGCACCTCCCCACTCGCATTCTTCTGAAAAATATCCTGCTGTGAAATGCGTTTCCCCGCGGCCGTCCACATGTTGGCAACGTACAAATCTTCTTTTCCATCCCCGTCGTAATCGAGCCAGCAGACGCCCATTCCCGCGCCAACATCTTCCAAGCCGGCTTCGGGGGCGATGTCCGTAAACGTGCCGTCACCGTTGTTGCGATAGAGATTCTTGCGGCCAAAATCATTTACGACGTAGAGATCCGGCCATCCGTCACCGTTGTCGTCGCCCCAGGCGCAGCAAAAACTGAAACGCGTGTTGTTTTTATCGAGACCGGACTCGCGGGTGACGTCGCGAAACGAACCGTCGCGGTTGTTGCGCATCATGAAGTTGGGGGGACCGTTTTCCGCGTCGTAGTACGGCGCCGGATAACGGTATTGGTCGCTTCCCTGATAATAGACGTACAAGCAAAAATAGATATCGAGCCAGCCGTCGCGGTCGTAGTCGGCGATGGCCGCTCCCGTGAACGTTCCCTGCGGAGGATTGGCGAATTGAAACGCGTCGGGCTTGCGGCGGAATTTTCCGCCGCCTTGATTCAAGAACAGGAGCGGGCCATTGGTGCGCACGACAATTAGATCCTGGCGGCCGTCGTTGTCGACGTCGGCGAAAAGCGCGCACGCAGTGTTGTCGAGTAGCCCCACTCCGGAGTTCGCGGTAATGTCCTCGAACGTTCCGTCGCCGCGGTTTCGAAACAAGAGGTTCGGAAGACCAGCGGGCTGGCAAATATAGAGATCGTCAAATCCGTCGCCGTCGACATCTCCGATGGAGATTCCGTTGTGGCCATAGATATCGATGCCGCAGGCGCCATCGAGAACCGTTCGCCAATGATCCGTTCCGGGTATCAACTGCGACGAATAGGAAGGATTTTCGCCAAAGACTCGCGAGGAAATATCCTCGAACACAGGAGCTGTAGAGCGGCTGCGAGTCTCATCAAGCGCCCGCCACTTGCGAAGGTGAAATTCTCCTGCGGCCAGCATCTCCCATTCGAGCGTCCAGTTCCCTATTCGTTGTTCGCGGTGAAAATCCGCTCCAACGCCGACGAGTTCGAATCGCACCTGAGTTTCGAGCAATCCAAGAGACACCCCCGGTGCAAGCGGCGGCGATGGTGGGCGGATGCCCGTCACCTGAAATTCCGCAACGAGCAATTTCGAGAATGGCTTCATTGAGGAACGCCACTCTTCAAGAAATGCGTCGCGTCCGAGAAGCACTTCGCCTGCAAACCTCATTTGCGCGACCGTCAGGATGGAGGAGCGATGGACTTCTCGTGCGATCGAGGCCTTCAGCGAGACGCCCGCGAAATCTGCGGACATCACTCTTTCAAGAGCGGCCGTCTTTTGCGGAGAGTCCAGAAGCAGTGAACTCCACTCGGCCAGAATTGCGGCAACTCCGTCGTGATATTTCTCGGTGACGAAATCGTCTAGACCGGCTTGCACCTTCTTCAACACTGCATCGAGCGGTCTCTGGGTTCGATACTTTGGATGCAGATGAAATTCGGTTGGGGATGCCGCAGTTTCTGGACAGAGTAGGGTGCGGAAGGATGGCCAAGAAAAACCGGCAGGCAAAAGGGAAAGCACAGCTCCCTGGCAGTAATTGATGAGAACTTTGCGCCGGCTGAGATCGATGGACCGGCGATTCTTCTCAGGCCTGCTCAGGCGATGCCCCCGTATTTCTCAGCGCGAAAACGAAAATCTAGCACGTGCTTTATATTGCGTCAACTTGGCGTTCCTTCCGGGATCGTGCGGAGGGAAACTCGCCCGCACACACGCTCGGGAAGATCCGCCCCGAATGTGAGGACGCCTAAGACACACTGCGGAATATTGGAGAAAGGCTTTTTGTGATTCTGGGACGACAATGTGGAAATGAGACGGAGACCTTCAGGGAAGTGCGAATCGGAGACGCATTGGTCTTTCCGTGCAGTCATGCGTTTTCAGGAGACGCATATATTGTGTCGCCCCGCTCTGTGGAAGATCGAGATTTGTTTTTGCACTGTCATGGTCTTGTCGTTTTCCAGTTCATTCGCGACGCTTTCAGTTTCCGCGCGGCAAAGCGCCGACGCTCCGGCGGGCGTGCGCGCGTGTAACGCGCAAGAGACGGATGCAGGCGGCGGGAAAAAACCTGTGAATAGGAAAAAGGGCAAAGGACAAACGGAAACGAACATGGGCGAGGCGTGTGTGGAAGTACATTCCGCGTCGCTGGACGTTCAGGAACAATTGCAAGCCTTCGTTCGAAAACAAAAGTGGCGGGCCGGTGAGGAAGAGATCGGCGAGTCTTTTTGGAGCTTCAGCATGGCGCTGAGCAAGGAAGAGCTGTTGGACTACGCAACGCCGGACCCGGCGAACGAGAGAGTGGAATGGAGAAGCGGGAAAGCGGTGGTGCTGGTGAAAACCGCGGACCTCAGAGACGGATATGCGCGGACGATCGTGACGGCGCACTTTGAAGGATTTGGCGAACCGCAAGATACGTTTGCGATGAAGAGAGAGTCGTGGACGCTGCGCTCGAACGGAAAACTCGAGGCCACACTCACAAGCGCGCTGGAAGCACACAACCGGGCTCATCATTAGAAAACTGCGCTGGTGTAAGACTGGACACACGATGTTCGGGGGTGTGGACAATTTCGCAGCGCGTGGTATTTTCAAAAAACCGAGCCCCCTGACAGTCTGAAACCTCTTTGACGGAGAGAGCCTTGTACTCGCAGAGACTGCTGGCGAAGTGTCTTTCCCCGTGGCGACCTAAATTGTTGTGGCTGCGATTGGCTTTTTCTCTTTTGATTTTCTTCGTGACGTCCTGCTTTCCCGCCAAAGCGCAGATTTCTCCCGGTCCGCTCTCGAAGGCGCACCAATCCTTGACGGGCACAACGCAGTGCGCGAGCTGCCATCAATTTGGGACGAAGACTCCTACATTTAAGTGCCTGGATTGCCACAAGGAGATCGCCAAGACGCTTGCGGAGAAGCACGGGTACCACCCGAACCTGCAGATGCAGAATCCCAACGGCAAGGATTGCGTGCGCTGCCACCTGGAGCATAATGGGACCGATTTCAATTTGATTCACTGGGACATATCCCTCAAGCAATTCGATCACAAGCTGAGCGGATATCCGCTTGATGGAAAGCACGCAAAGATTGAGTGCCAGCAGTGCCACACACCGAAGAACATCCCTCCGGCGGAACGAAGCCTGATTGAGAACAAGGACTTGAACAAGAGTTACCTGGGGCTGTCGCAGAAATGCATCAGCTGCCACGAGGATTACCACAAGGGGCAGCTTGGAAAGGATTGCGCGAGCTGCCACAACACGAGCGACTGGAAAGCAGCGAAGCAATTTGACCACTCGAAGACGCGATATCCGTTGACGGGACTCCACATCCAGGTGGCTTGCGAAAAATGCCACAAGCCGGATGTGCCGGGCGGGCCAGCGCGGTTTAAAGACATGAAGTTCGGGACATGCACGGCGTGCCACCTGGATCCGCATCACGGGGAGTTCAAGGAATCCTGCGAGCATTGCCATACGACGGCGAGCTGGAAGAAACTGCCGACGACTTTTGAGTTCGATCATTCGAAGACCAAGTATCCATTGCTCGGGAAGCATGCGACGGTGAGCTGTATCGCCTGCCACGTTGGAGGAGACTTCAAAAAGCCATTGCCGTTCGAACAGTGCGCGGAGTGCCACAAGCCCGATCCGCACAGCGGGCAATTTGCGGAGCGCACAAAGAAGGGCGAGTGCGCGGAGTGCCACACGGTGGACGGATGGAAGCCGTCACTTTTCGGAGTAAAGGAACATGCGACATCGAAATATCCCCTCGAAGGAATGCACATCCAAGTGGAGTGCGCCAAGTGTCACATTCCGGCCGGGAAACAGACGGTCTACAAGGTGAAATTCGCGGCGTGCCTGGATTGCCACAAGGACGCGCACGATGGGCAGTTCGCTGCGAAGCCGTATGAAAATCGGTGCGAGCAGTGCCACACGGTGATTGATTTCCACCGATCGACGTTTACGATCGCGAAGCATAAGGACACGAAGTATCCGCTGACGGGCGCGCACGTGGCGGTCGCATGCGCGGAATGCCACAAGACAGGCGCCGCGGGCCGGCGGGACAAAATTCTTCCCTTCCGGTTCGCGGACAGTAGTTGCACGGCGTGCCATACGGATCCGCACAGGGGCGAATTCAAGGGGCGCATGGAGCGGCGCAGGCCGGATGGCAGCATGTTTGGCTGCGAGGCGTGCCATAGCACGCGTTCGTGGACGGACGTAAATGGGTTCGACCATGCGAAGACGGAGTTTCCGTTACGCGGGGCGCATCGTACGGTGACGTGTGGAGCATGCCACAAAACGCCGCTGGGGCAGACACTGATTCAGTTCAAAGGAACGCCAAAGGCCTGCGAGGCTTGCCACAAAGATGCGCACGGCGGTCAATTCAACACGCGTCCAGGAAAGACGAACTGCGCCGACTGCCATACGGAGCAACGATGGAAGCCTTCGACTTTTGACCATGATAAGAAAACGCAGTTTCCGCTGCAGGGCGGCCATGCGGGGGTGGCGTGCGACAAATGCCACTCGCTGGCCAAGCTGATCGACGGGAACCCGGTGATTTTTTATAAGCCCACGCCATTAAAATGCGAGGCCTGCCATGGGAACAGTATAAAACCTTAGGTAATGCCTGCCGGGCGGACGATCCATTTCCACGAACTATTACCGTGAACTAAATGATGGAAGACAAGGAAACACCTGTTTCCGGCCCAGAGCGAATTGATGAGACCGCACCACCGGTGCAGACTCTGGACTGAGGACAGGGACACATTCTGCCCCTTGGTACAGTTGTTTCGATTTCTCTCGTCGATGAAACTTGACAGAACTCAGCCGTACTCCACCCGCTACGCCATGGGACCGGAAGCAAGGGGGAGTTTACGTCCAGGTACACTCAGGTCTGTGCCCGGCTCCTGCTCATTTTTGGGCTGCTTCTGCTCGCCCCGAAGGTTTTCGCGCAAAAAGGGAACACGAAAAGCCCGCATGGGCCGCTGACGATCCCCTGCGAGAACTGCCATACGGCTACGGCGTGGCGGCCGATCCGCGCAGTCACCGAATTCGACCACAATAAAACCAGCTATCCGCTCCGTGGCATGCACGAAAAGGTGAAATGCACGGAATGCCATGTGAAGCCGGTCTTCACGGATGTGGGCAAGAACTGCGCGGATTGCCACGCGGACATTCACCAGCGGAAATTCGGTTCCGACTGCGCGCAGTGCCACACCGTGCTAGGTTGGCAGGTTTCCGTGCAGCAAATCAAAGATCACCAGAACCGGTTTCCGCTATTTGGAGCGCACGCGGCTGTGCCGTGCGAAGGTTGCCACAAAGGGGCCGCAACGGGGCAGTACCTGGGGCTCTCGACACAGTGCGCGTCCTGCCACTTGCAGGATTTTCAGAACACCACCAATCCGAATCATGCCAATGCTAAATTCTCGACGACCTGCGAGAGTTGTCACTCGTTCGATACGTGGCTGAACGCGAAGTTCGATCATTCGCAGACGGGATTTCTACTGACCAGCGGGCACGCCAACGTGGCCTGCGCGCTATGCCACATCAACAATAACTACAATCTACAAATCGCCCCGGCAGACTGCGGAAACTCGCAATGCCATCTGACGACCTGGCAGCAGACGAATAACCCGGTGCACTCCACCTCGGGTGCGGCGTTTGCGGCCTCCAACTGCGCGAACTGCCATACGACGGCTGGTTGGGATGCGGCAACTTTTAACCACAGCTTGACCGGCTTCGCGCTGATGGGGACGCACATGTCGCCGTCGCCAACGCCCTGCGCGTCGTGCCATGTCAATAACAACTACACGCTGAACTCGGCGGATTGCATGGGATGCCACCAGGCTGCGTGGCAGAGTACGACAAACATCGGCAATGGCGTGCCGAATCACATCACGGCGGGATTTCCGAGCAGTGCTTCCGCCTGCGCAACGTGCCATCCGATTACGAAATGGTCGGACGGGAAATTCGATCACAGTTCGACGGGATTCCTGCTGACCAATGGGCATGCGAATGTGGCTTGTGCGTCCTGCCACATCAACAATAATTACGCACTGCAAATTGCGCCGACGGATTGCGGAAATTCGCAGTGCCACTTGACGACGTGGCAAGGGACGAACAACCCCGTGCACTCGACCTCGGGTGCGGCGTTTGCGGCGGCGAATTGCTCGAATTGTCATACGACGACGGGCTGGGACGCGGCATCGTTCAATCACAGCGTAACCGGATTCACGCTGACTGGCACGCACATGTCGCCCACGCCGACGCCCTGCGCTTCATGCCACATCAACAACAACTACACGCTGAATTCCGCGGACTGCTATGGCTGCCATGCGGCGGCCTTTACAAGCACAACTACGATTGGCGGAAACGTTCCGAATCACGTGACCGCCGGTTTTCCGACGACGGCAACCCAATGCGCGACGTGCCATCCGATTACGACGTGGGCTGCGGGAGTGTTTGACCACAGCACGACCGGGTTCCTGCTAACGAATGGCCATGCGAATGTGCAGTGCACGCTGTGCCATCTGAACGGCAACTACGCGTTGCAAATAGCGCCGACGGATTGCGGAAATTCGCAATGCCACTTGACGACGTGGCAAGGGACGAACAATCCGGTGCACTCCACCTCGGGTGCGGCGTTTGCGGCGGCGAATTGCTCGAATTGTCATACGACGACGGGTTGGGACGCGGCATCGTTCAATCACAGCGTAACTGGATTCACGCTGACTGGCACGCACATGTCGCCCACACCGACGCCCTGCGCTTCATGCCACATCAACAACAACTACACGCTGAATTCCGCGGACTGCTATGGCTGCCATGCGGCGGCCTTTACAAGCACGACTACCATTGGCGGAAACGTCCCGAATCACGTGACCGCCGGTTTCCCGACGACGGCGGCGCAATGTGCCTCTTGCCACCCGATCACCACATGGGCGGCGGGGATGTTTAATCACACCACGACGGGATTCCCGCTGACCAACCAGCACACCACGGTGGCCTGCAGTTTGTGCCACATCAATGGGAATTACACGTTGCAGATTGCGCCGACGGACTGCGGAAATTCGCAGTGTCACCTGACGACGTGGCAAGGGACCAATAATCCGGTGCACTCAACGTCCGGAGCAGCGTTTGCGGCGGCGAATTGTGCGAATTGCCACACGACTGCGGGCTGGGATGCGGCATCGTTCGATCACAGTGTGACGGGCTTTACGCTGGTGGGAACGCATATGTCGCCCACACCTACGCCTTGCGCATCCTGCCACATCAATAACAACTACACCCTGAATTCGACGGATTGTTATGGCTGCCACGCCGCGGCCTTTACGAGCACAACAACAATCGGTGGAACTGTTCCGAACCACGTTGCTGCGGGCTTCCCGACCACCGCGGCACAATGCGCGACGTGCCATCCGATTACGACGTGGGCCGCGGGAGTGTTCGACCACAGCACGACGGGATTTCCGCTTACCGGGGCGCACGCAAACCCCGCCCTCGCGCCCTGCTCGGCGTGCCACGTTAACAACAATTATTCCGGGAACCTCCCGACGGACTGCTACAGCTGCCACGTGGCGGCGTGGCAGAGCACGGTGACGCTTGGCGGTGGCGTGCCGAACCACATCGCGGCGGGATTTCCCACCACTTGTTCAACTACCGGTTGCCATACAACGACCAGCTGGTTGGGCGCGACCTTTAACCACAACAACTTTTGGCGGCTGCCACACCACAATGCGGTCTGCTCGGATTGCCACATTGATTCCACGAATTATGCGAGCACATCCTGCATTAACTGCCATACGCAGTCCGCACACGATATGGCCAGCACGAATTCTATCCACAAGAACAAATCAGGGTATTCGTACGGTCCCATGACGTGTCTGGGCTCGGGATGCCACCCGAAGGGCAGCTAACATGGGTTTTCTTCTCGCACGTTCGATAACGTTGGGACTGTTCTCCATCGCCCTGGTTGCCGCCTTCGCAGCGGCCACCTTCGCGCAGACGCAGGAAAAACCCACGGTTTTTCGCATCAAGTACATGACGGAAGGTTCGGTCTATCTGGCGGCCGGCAGGAACGCTGGAATTGAAGACGGGATGAAACTATCCGTGGTGAAGCCGCCGCCGGACGGAAGAGTGGATGACGGAGTGCGCTATCGCGGACAGGAACACATAGCGGAACTTCAAGTGATCTCGGTGGCGGACACTTCGTCGGTGTGCGTGATCCTTAGTACGAGCGGAGAAGTGCGCGTCGGACAAATCGCGTTTCTTACGGTGGACAGCTTGAAAGAG
>Ga0210407_10000993_pt1 | contig 28270 bp, 29 predicted proteins | sample IncBWC27MmetaG_FD_150860 | JGI IMG/M metagenome (GOLD analysis project Ga0210407, IMG submission 150860) | Forest soil microbial communities from Barre Woods Harvard Forest LTER site, Petersham, Massachusetts, United States - Inc-BW-C-27-M | ecosystem: Environmental > Terrestrial > Soil >...
CACCGAGGCCCGCCTTTATCAATTTGGCCGCGGTGTCCCCGTGGAAATCGTTGGACGCGCGGTCGCGGACTGGGTGCAGGTCAATGATGAAAAGGAACCTTCCGGAGAGCCCGAAGAAACCAAGAAAGAAGACTGGTTTTTGGTACGCGGGCTGGCCACTCGCCCGCCCGGCGAATCCACCGCGCGCGGCTCTGAGTCCGCCACCACGCAGCCCGGCGATCAGACCACACCCATCGCCGGTTGGATTATCGCTCGTTTCGTCGAGTTCGATCTTCCCGATGCCGTTCGCGATGGCGCGTCCTCATCCAACATTCGTCCCATCGCCTGGTTCGAACTCAATCGCGCTCCCGATCCTTCCGGAGATAAGCCGCAATATCTTCTGGCCGCGGCCCGCGGCCCGGAAAGCCAGCCTTGCGATTTCACCACTTTGCGTGTCTACACGTGGAACATCCGCAAGACCCGCTACGAAACCGCCTTTATCGAAAACGATCTCTGCGGCAAGTTGCCCATCCGGGTTGGCAAAGGTCCAAAGAACGAGCCCGAATTTCGCTTCCACGTGATGGATGGCGACAAAGATGAGCGCGTCTACCACCTCATACAGACGGTCGTCCGCCGTGTTCGCGAAGACGGCACTGCCCCACCCAAAAAAGCTTTAGCCAAGTCAGCTAAGAGCGCGGCTAAATAGCCGCCTCGCGGAACATTCGCATCCTCTGTAGACTGAATAGAACATTGTGGGGACTCATAAGATGACGCTGCATATCAGCGAAGCCGAAGTGCGGGCCGTGCTCACCATGCCGATGGCCGTGGAAGCCGTGGAAGATATTTCGCGCAAGCAGGCTACGGGAGAAGTCGTGGTTCACCCGCGCCGCCGTTTCGAGCTTCCTGGCGCCGGTTTTTTTCATTACATGGCCGCCGCCGATTTGACCGCCGGGTTCGTCGCCATGAAGCAGTACACTTACGTTCACGGCAAACTTCGCTTTCTCGTTCCGCTTTACCAAATCTTGACCGGCGATCTGGTCGCGCTCATCGAAGCGGATTACATGGGTCAGTTGCGCACCGGCGCCGCCTCCGGCGTGGCCACGAAATTCCTCGCTCGCAAGGATGCTTGTATTGCAGCCATCATCGGCACCGGAGGACAAGCCCGCACTCAGTTGGAAGCGCTGGGCGCCGTTCGCGAACTGGAATCCTGCCGCGCCTATGGCCGCGACCCGGATCGCCTCGAAAAATTCTCTGAAGAAATGTCGCAGCGCCTCGGAATCCCCGTACACCCAGTAGCGTCCGCCGCCGAGGCCGTTCGCGATGCCGACATCGTTTCCACCGCAACCACAACTTCGCAGCCCGTCGTCTTCGGCGCAGACTTGCCGCACGGCGTGCACATCAACGCCATCGGCGCGAATCACGCCAACAAGCGCGAACTCGACGCCGAAGCCGTCGCCAGCGCCGACGTCATCGTCGTCGACTCGGTCGAGCAATCCCGCCAGGAAGCCGGCGACCTCATCATCGCCTTCCACGGCGACGAAATCTGCTGGACCGGGGTAAAAAAACTGTCTGAAGTTGTCTCGGGAAAAGCCACGGGAAGAACCAGCGACACCGAAGTCACGCTCTTCAAATCCAACGGCATCGCCTCATGGGACCTGGCGGTCGCCATGAAAGTTTACGCACTCGCAAAAGAAAAAAACCTGGGAAGGGAACTGCCCCTCTGGTCGGGTGACCCCGCACCATCATCTAACCAATAATTTCTAAGCTTGCTGCCGGCCTTCCGCCATTTTCCGTTTCACCGCGGCATGCAATCGCGATTTCACGTCCGCAGGCAGCTCCACCAGTTCGCTCCCGCAGAAAATCTCCACCGTCCGGCGCGTCTGGTCGATCACCATCTGGCATTCTCCGCAATGCTCCAAATGCCTTTCAAGTTCGTGCCGCACCGCCAGCACCAGTTCGCCATCGATGTAATCCGAAATCTCGCGAATCACGCCGTCGCAGTTCAATTTGTTTCACCTTGCCGGAAGTACCGGTTCAATTTCTGCCGCAGTTTCAGCCGCGCCCGCAATAGCCGTGATTTCACCGCGGGCACCGAAATTCCCAGCGCCTTGGCCGTCTCTTCCGTCGAAAGCTCTTCCACGTCCCGTAGCGCGAACACCGTCCGGTAATCCGGCTCCAGATCGTCGATTACTCCCGACAAGATCTCCCGCATCTCCGTTTGCGCGAACCGCTGCTCGGGACTTGGTCCCCAATCCTCCAGCTCCACCGGCATCAAATCTTCTTCGCCCTGAATCGGCTCATCAATCGAAAACTGATTCGGCCGGCGCTTCCGCAGGCGCATCAACGCTTCATTCGCCGCGATCCGCACCAGCCAGGTGTAAAAACGCGAGTCCCCGTCAAAATCCTTCAGGTGCGAGTACGACTTCATAAACGCATCCTGCATCGCGTCCTCGGCGTCTTCCTTGTTCCGCGTAATGTTCATGGTCAGCCGGAAAATCTTCCGCTCGTAGCGCTCCACCAGCTCCTCAAACGCCGCCGCGTCCCCGGACTTCGCCGCCGCGACCAGAAGATGCTCATCTTCTTTCGCCACTCCAGACGGCAACCGATGTGGATTCGATGCGCTCAATAGGCTCCCCAGGCCCGCCAGCAGGCCGCTCTGCACAATCCCATTCTCAAAGGTAGCACAATACACGGGGGCACTTCCTCGCTCCCCTGTTTGGATGAGGCTGCCGCGCCTTGGGATTCAGCAATCTTATGGTGCTTGCCCAAGGACAATCTAGGCATGTTCGCCTATCTCTCGGTTCCCGGGCGCATGTCCTGGGCAAAACTCTGGAATGCCGCTGCGTCTTCGGGCGCACTTGACGCCACCGGGTTTCGCCTTCTCAGCGCTTCGCGGGCCGCTTGTTCCGGCGTCCACGACCTTAGAAACACGGCCTCTCGCATGTATCGCAATTGCTGAAGCGTGGAATCGGAAGCTCCAGCGTACTTGTCGATCTGCCGCAGGAAGAAGTCGAACAAAGGTTCAGGCAACTCATAATCGTCAGCGACGTCCCGCCGCGTGTATTCATAAATTGTTTTCTGGCGCCAGGGATTGAACTTCTTCGTGTCAAACGTGTCCGTATCTTCCAGAAATATTTGTGACGTCGGCACCACCACTCGGATTGCCGGGCCGGCCGTGGGACGTACTGTCCAAACGGCGACCGTGTGATTTGAGGCCGGCCAAAATAGCCCCACGCTCTTCACCCCCGCCCGTTCCACAAGAAACGCATACAAGGCGGAGAGTTCGTCGCACTCCGCTGAGGCAGTGGGCAGCTCCGGGAATGGTTTCTTTAGGTCCTTCCATTGCCGCCAAATCCGATCGGAATTCGGCGGCTGATCGGTGATGGTCCAATGCATGTTCCAGAAGCCCGCGTCCCGAGTTGCTTCGAATAGCAGACGCACAATCACATAGTCCGAATATCGAATGCTGTCCGAGCCGAGTTTGTGCGCCGACGTGAACGTCTGGAATCCGCTCCGCATTCCAGACGAATTCTCCAGAGCCTTCGCCTTCTCTCGCACGAGGCGAACAAGCTGCAACACGCTTGTATTAGACGCAGAGCTGCCGGGAACAGGATTCGGCTCTTGCCCGCACAGACGTGCAGCCGCGAACGCCATCATCGCCATCGCAAATACGGCTGTCTTTAAACGCATCCCTACAATATAACTCAACTAAGAAAGCGCCAGAGTTCGCATCGTTCACCAGGCCTCCAGGTCAATCCTCGATGGGTAGAAATCGGGTTTTTTGAATAGGTCCTAAGCACAATCGACAACACCCTCGGCGACACACCTTGACGGACCGCCACGGACAGCATAAAGTTTTCTCAGTCAATAGCCCACACACGAGCCCCATGCGCACACTTCCCGACTACCTCCGAAAAGGCATGAAACTCGTCATCGTCGGCTGCAATCCCAGCGAATCCTCCGTCCGCGTCGGCCACTACTACGCAGGCCGCGCTAATCAGTTCTGGCCCATGATCTACGAAGGCGGCGTGGTCCCCGAGCCGTTCGACTATCACGACGACAAGCGCGTCATCGAATTCGGCATCGGCCTCACTGACCTCGTCAAGCGCCCCACCAAGGGCATCGAAGAGCTGAATCGCGAAGACTTCGCCGAGGGCCGTATTGTGCTCTCGCAAAAACTCGAAGAGTTCGCCCCGCACGTCGTGGCCTTCAACGGCAAACTCACGTACGAGCAGTTCTCCCAGCGCAAATGTAAATTCGGCATCCAGAAAGAGCATCTCTACGGCGCCCGCGTCTACGTCCTGCCTTCCACCAGCGGCGCAAACGCCACAGGCAAAAGCGAGAAGCTTCGCCATTTCAGAAAACTCGCGCAACTCGTCACGCGCATCGCCAAAGAGCTCGAATCCAAAGGTCACTAACCGGAGATTCTCATGAGCCATCCATCGCCTGCTCCTCAAACTGGGCCCCTCGTTTTGGAGACGCGCCACGAAGGCATCGCAACCCTAGTTTTGAACCGACCAGACCGTCTCAACGCGCTCAACAACGATCTGTCCACCACGCTCAACGACGCCTTGAATCGCATCGCCGATGACGACTCCGTCCGCGTCGTCATTCTCACCGGCGCGGGACGAGGCTTCTGCGCGGGCGGCGATCTTGCCGCCATGGGCAAGGGCCGCCAGACCGGCGCCACTCACGAGCTCGAGCCTCTGCTGCGTTCTGGCATGCAGTCCGTCTTGAAAATGCGCACCATGCCGCAACCGGTGATCGCCGCCGTCAATGGCCCCGCGGCTGGCGCAGGCATGAATCTTGCCCTTGCCGCGGACATTCGCATCGCCTCCGAAGAAGCCACCTTCGGCGAAAACTTCGCCCGCGTCGGACTCTTCCCAGATTTTGGCGGCACCTGGTTTCTTCCGCAGCTTGTCGGTCCATCCGTCGCCGCCGAAATGTTTTACACCGGCGAAATGATCGACGCGCCCACCGCGCTTCGTCTCGGCATCGTCAACCGCGTGGTTCCCTCGGCCCAGCTCGAAGCCGAAGCAAAATCACTCGCTCATAAAATCGCGCAAGGCCCGCCCGTCGCCGTCCGCGCCGTCAAACGCGCGCTCTTCGGCAGCGAAAAAGCCGCCCTCGCCAAAGCCCTGGAACACGAAGTCCAGGAACAGATCAAATGCTACCTCTCCGAAGATTGCAGCGAAGGCATCCGCGCCTTCTTCGAAAAGCGCCCCGCCAAATTCCAAGGCAAGTAAGTCTGCATCTCTGAGATGAGCTGGGACCTCTTCATCCAAGACCTTCCCGTTGCCATTAACTCCATCGAAGAAATCCCGCCCGATTTTCAGCCCCAGCCCATCCTGCCGCGCACCCGCATCCTCGAAGTCGTCAAGGAACTCGTCCCCACCGCCGACTTCTCGGATCCCAAGTGGTGGCGCATCGACGCTCCCGAATTCTCCATCGAAATCAATATCGGCCCCGAAGATCCCAGCAACGGTTTCGCACTCCACATTCGCGGCGGAGAACACGTCCTCGGCTTTGTCCACGAACTCCTTACGCGCCTCGGCGTCCGCGCCCTCGACCCCTCCTCCGACTCCGGCCTCTTCGACATGGAAAAAAGCCGCGCCGGCTTCGAAAAATGGATCGCCTACAGAAACCTGATAGTAAGGCAAGACCCCCAATAGATCGCTTACACCAGTACTCGGTGACCGCACTAATCGGGATTTGGCATCATTCCTGACCCACTTTTCGTGATTCTATCGAAAATGTCGGCCAGATTTCCGTTGGCTATGTCCGAAACGTCTACACCATAGAAGCTGCGAATCTTCCCTACAAGCTCTTCATTTGTTTCATCACCATGGAAGTCCCACAGGCTTGATTTGTCAGAAATCCATGCCCAGTCAACGTCAAGAATGTGCCGAAAGAAGTCTTTTGCAAGCCCCGAGTGCTGGCTAACACGATGATTAGGGGCGAACTCAATTGGCACCTTGCTGCCCGGTCGCGGCAACTTGATCTTCCCCGTCTTGAACTGATCGAAATTCTTGCGAAGCGCTTCGATGGCTTCAGTTCTCGTATTCCCATTTCCCGACATTGCAGGCCAGTTGATTATGCTGGCGGTCCACGGAATTAGTTTCAGCCGGGATCTTTGTGGAGAGTCAGGAACTCGTTGGAACCATGTGCGAATCGGGTAGTCGTCAATCGTCCATTCGTCTTTGAACGTGGAAGCGAAAAGCATCCAGACTGCTCGAACTTGCAACGCAACCTTGGTAAGCATGACCATGATGTTTTTATATCACGCACGGGTTTATACCTGATGAGTTCTATCGGTCGGCACAGAATCGCGCTGGTGCAGGTTACAATTTTCTTCGAGACTTGCGAAGTCCACGGTGTTGTTCTTATCCTCTCATTTCGCGGCATCTTTTCCATTCTTCAACTTCCACAAAATCTCCCGCAGCATACCCATCCACATCTCAGCGTCTGCAGCCGACAAATTATGCCGCCGGATCATCCGCCGCACCTTCTCCTCCGTGCTCGTTGCCGAACGCGACCTCAGCGACCCGCTAATCCGCAGCGCCTCTAGCAGCATCGAGACCACCCGCTCCGCATCGCCCGCCGAGACTGCCTTATGCTTCTCCACTCGCAGGCTTGCCTTCGCATCTCGCGCCATCTCATACAGACAAATCGCCACCGCCTGCCCCAAATTCACCGACCGGTGCTCCTCCCGCGTCGGTATCCGCATCAGCCAGTGGCAATGACTCAAATCCTCATTCGTAAGCCCCACCTTCTCAGAACCAAACAACAGCGCCACGTTCCCTGCACCCATCCGCTTCCGAATCAGCCGTGCCCCCTCCTCCAACCGTCGCACCGGCTGCTCCAGTTCCCGTTTGCCTACCGCCGTCGTTCCCACCACCAACGAACAATCCGCCACCGCCTCCGCCACGCTCCCAAACTCCTCCGCCTTCTGCAGCACCTCGGATGCTCCCACCGCCGACCGCGCCTCCCGAAACGCCACCTCGAACGGATTCACCACCCGCAGTCTCATAAACCCAAAATTACTCATCGCCCGCGCCGCCGCCCCAATATTCAAGGGATTCCGCGCCGCCACCAGCACCACCCGCACCCGTCCGTATTCCATCGCCACCGCCAAGCCCCGATTCTACCGCACCTATGCTGTCGCCCACGGCTGCACCCACCCGGTTCTTCGGCCGCGGGCGAATCCTCTGCCTCACATCCCCTCTGCTCCTTCGGATCTTCCTCGGGCACCGGAAAGCAGCTTGACATTACGTAACGAATAAGGTACTCTTCGGTTTAGGGAATCTTGGGTTCCTGTCGGGAGCGCTCCGATCATTCGGAGCGCTTTTTGTTTTGTGTGACCCCATCCGGATCCACAGTCTCCGAGACTGACTTTTCGTGGGCGCGCGCGTAAGCTCTTTAGGTGCAACACTTGCAGCAAAGCTCCGTGTTTTGACCGGTTTTGACCGAAATTGACCGTATGTAACTCATTTAAATGCAACACTTGCAAGAAATGGCACGATAAGTCATTTAAATGCAACACTTACAAAAAACGGGGGGTAGCCTCACGAGTCCCAAAACGGAACTCTACATCACTTGCTATGGTTCTCCCGGCTGCTGGAAGTTCACTTCTGCCGCCTCGCGCATGTCCCAAAGAGCGGTTCGCCGCTGCGGCCTCACTCCTGGTGAAGTCAGCCCAGACCGTCCGAGCGTCCTGCAGCTAGGACTTCAAGTAACAAGACCACATGTTGGCCTCATGGAGAGTCTATGCGGCTCCAACTTGCGGGCTATGGCGTCGTCAGAACATACTTGAACTCTCTTATGACGACTGACATGAACAATTTAGAGATCACCCCCCAGCAGCTTCGCCAGCGTCTGGACCGCGGCGATAGACTCCTGCTCATCGACGTGCGCGAACCTCACGAGCACCAAATCTGCCGCATCGAGGGCGCCCAGCTCATCCCCATGCGCACCATCCCCGCCAGTCTCCAGTCGCTCGACAGCGGCGACGACGTCATCTGCTACTGTCATCACGGCATGCGCAGCACGGACGTCGCGGTTTGGCTGCGCGGGCAGGGCATAGAGAATGCCCAGTCGCTCGCCGGCGGCATCGACCGCTGGTCCGCCGAGATCGATCCCGCCGTCCCGCGCTACTGACGGTATCAAGCGCATCATGCCGCACATTCGCTCGGTCGCCGCAAGAAATTGAGTTTGTAGCGGCGCAGCATGCTGCGCCCGGTCAACGAGGATGCGAGAATTTGAAAGGTTGATCTATGCCGAATGCAAAAATAAAATTTCTGCAGAAACCATCGTGCACCACCTGCCGCAAAGCGAAAACCTTTCTCGAAGAACGCGGCGCCACACTGGAACTTCGGGACCTGGACAAGGAACCGCTGAGCGAATCCGAGTTGGAACAACTCATCGGCGACCGCGATTACAAAACTTTTCTCAGCGCCAAGAACGAACTCTATCGCGAACGCAACATGAAGGAGCATCCGCCCTCGCGCGCCGAAGCCATCCAGCTCATGTCGAAAACCCCGAATCTCATTCGTAGGCCGGTCGTGATTCGCGGTGCGCAAATCGTGCTCGGCTACGACGAAGAAGCCTACAAGAAATTGCTAAAGTGAAATTCCATTTCCTACTGGGCAAGCTGAAGTGAAATTCCACTTCGCGTTCGGCAACGTCATGGCCAAAGCAGCGCGTCCCGCCGCGACGCCAAAGCCCTTTGTAGTTGCGCAGCATGCTGCGCGGCTACAGAGTCTTACGCGCTTCGCGACGAAAGATGCCAGATGACCGTGCGGACGATTGCCGTGATTGGGGCGCACGCAAAGGGGCGCAGAATCGCACTCGCATCATGTCGCGCGGGCTTCCGCACGGTTCTCGAAGACGTTTCTCGCCAATCTTTGGAGCAGGGAATTATCTGGATCAAGCGGGAATTTCAGGAAATGGTTAATCGGGGAGAGATCACGGTGGAAGCACGTGCGGCTTCGCTCGCACTTCTAACCACTGCAACAAACGTCGAAGACGCCATCCGTGACGCCGACCTCATCATCGAAGCCGTCCCCGACGAATTGGAAATGAAGCTCGAACTTTTCACCATCTTCGACAAGTTCGCCAAGCCCAACGCCATCTTCGCCAGCACCAGCACCGCACTCGACGTCGGAGATTTCGCCGACGTCGCCATTTTCCGCGAACGCTGCATCGGCATGCGCTTTCATTCGTCGGACGGAAACGAAGAATCTATCGAGCTCGTCAAGGCGCCGCTGACTTCGCTGGAGACTGTTGCTGCGTGTTATGAAGTCGCCAGAAAAATGTGCCAGCGAGTGGTCGTGAACGCGGAAGCCGGAGCTTCGGGATTCCCAGTTAACGGCGATTGATTCGCACGAGGTGCGAAATCCGCGATTTAAATTCCAGCAACCAGCAGTCAGTTTTCAGGAACCAGTAAATCTTCAGGAACCCGTGCTTGAGCCGAGGAGTTGCGGGGCGTCCGTCCGCTTTTTCAAGATCGGCCGCTCGTTGCCCGCAGGCGGCGGAATATCCACGGGAGTCGTGGTTGTGCCGGCGCCAGGCGAAGCCGCGGAAATCGCGCCTTCTGAATACGGTTTTTTCAAGAAGCTCTCCGCGGTTTGCTGCGCGCTGCCCGTATCGTCGTTGGTCTGTTTCGCTTTGCTGTATTCGTTGACTGCCCGCGCGCGCTGTCCCAGCAAATCGAAAATCTTCCCCAGATAGATGTGGCTCCAGACTTCCGTCCACTTCTCCGACGGCTCCGGCGCGGTTTGCAGCGCATCGCGAAACGCGCCCGCCGCCGCCTGCAAATTCTTCTGATAGAAAAACGCCTCGCCCATCCGGAAATTCGCCAGCGGCCGGTTCGGCTGAATGCTCAGCGCTTTCTGGTACTGTCCCACTGCGTCGTAGTAGCGCCCCTGCTCGGCCAGTTCTTCGCCGCGGGCAATCGCCCCCCGGGCGCGCAGTGAAGCGCTGCCTTTCAAAATCACATTGTTGGGATCGACCTTGATGCCACCGGGTTTTGGACGGCCAAAAGTTTCCACCGTAAATGGCGTCTCCATGCCAACCACGTCGATGTTTTTGATTTCCGGATTTCCTTCGGTGTCGATGCGTAAATCCACGGGCATCTGGAAAGTATCGAGCGGCTGTTTGATTTTTCCCACGATGCGAAATCCTTTCGGAGTCCGGTACACGACGTACTCCGTGGAAAATTCCGGCACCCCCGTAGAATTCAGCCACTGCGTGAAAAATCCGTTGAGGTTCGGCGCGGTCTGCGGCGGCTTGACGCTGGCGTTCGCGCGGCGCTGCGCGATGTTTTCGAAATCCGCGATGGTTGCGGTATTTTCCGCGTACTTAAAATAAAAGTCATGCAACGCGGATTTGAACGCGACGTCGCCCATCATCGCGCGGACCATGTGAAAAACCATCGCGCCCTTGTTCATCACCACCGAACGATAGTCCGCCGTGTACGGCGAAAGACGCGCGGCTTGGGCGATGGGAGCTGCATCTTCGAACATGAGCGCGCCCACGGCAAATTCGTCCACGGCTTTCAGCCCTGCTTCTCTCCCGGCATTTTGTTCCGCGTACAGCGCTTCCGAATAGCGCGCGAGCCCATCGGTCACCCAAACGTCGGCGCGCGATGCGGGCAAAACCTGATTGCCCCACCACTGTGAAGCGACGAGCCGCGAAATCGTGCGGTCGCTATATTTCGGATCCCAGATGCGCTTGCTGAGCATCAATACGCCGGGTCCGGAAAATTCGCGAACCGTGCCTTCCGGCAATTGAACTACGGTGAATTGCGGATTGGGGAGCGGGCCGACCATGTCGGAAAAAACAGTAACGGAACGCGCGACACTTTCGGCGAAACCCTGGGCGTTCGCGGAGTCGGCGTGCGGGGCGAAGACTTCGACTTTGAGGCCTTCGGCTTGCACGGGATTGAGCTGCAAATTTCCGGCAACGAAACTGCCGTGAGGCTCCGCGCTCTTGCATTCGAACGTGTATACCAGGCGTCCGCCATCCGCCGGATTTTTTCCCGCCACCGACGCCGGCGAACCGGCCTTGCCGGTTCCGGCAACGGCAAAACTATCAGGAACATTCAAGTGAAACGTAGCGGTGTAACGGTTCGACGGAAAATTGGTGAGCGGAAACCAGCGCGCGGGCTGCAGCAGGTACGCGCCGTCTTTGTAGATGGAAGCCATGCGGACGCCGGGGATAGGACTGTTTTCTTCGTTCGCGAGCAATCCAGCGTAGGTGAAGGTGAGAGTGACTTTGCCGCCGGCGCCGACGGGAGAAAGAAGCTGCACGATCACCAGCAGAGGATTCTGGTTGTCACGCTCAAAACCGAGCGACTTGCCATCCGCAGTTTTAACGTCCTTGATCTCGAGATTGCGGTGCAACTCGACGCGCACGGTGCTGGAGACTTCGGAAGCTTTGAATTCAACCTTGGCAATGGCGGAGATCGCCTGGCTATTCTGGTCGAGCGTGGCGGAGACGTCGTAGTGCTCGGCGAGGAAAGCGGGAGCGCGGGGCACCTGCGCACGCGCCGGTGTGCTGAAGCAGCCGAGCAGAAGAGCAAGAGACAGAAGTCGAGTATTCGAACTCTCTAGGAAGCGGGCCATCGGACCCCTTTCAATCGCGGTTAAATCGGAACCCGGATACATGTATAGGATACCAAACCCCTCACTTCGCGTTGCTTTCGCCGGAGGCGAGAAAAGCGGCGATGGCGTCGGCGGCCCGGTCGACGGCTCCGGGAGGTCCCAGAAGCGTTCGAACGGAGGCCAAATCCTGACGCATCTGAGTGATTTTGCGCTCATTTTCCTTGGAATGGACAAGAAATTGACAAGCCTCTTCGGCCACACGCCCGGCAGTGAAGTCGTCCTGGATGAGTTCGGGGACGACCCGGCGCCCGGCGATGAGATTGACCATGGCAAAAAACTTGGTTCGAACGAGGGGTTTAGCGAGCTTGGCCGTCAGGGGAGATAGGCGGTAAACGACGATGAAAGGGCTGCCGATCAAGGCGGCCTCGACGGTGGCGGTGCCACTGGAGACGATGGAGAGGTCGGCGGCGGCGAGGGCGTTATAGGTGTCGTTTTCGATGAAGTTCACGTGTAAATCCCGAGGGAACATAGCTTTCAAGGGAACTAAATCCAGTCCGGGAGCCACGGCCACCACGATTTGAAATCCGTGAGGAATTTTTTGCACCAGCCGCCGCAGGGCCTCGACGAGAACGGGGACGTGATAGGCGATCTCGCCGTGGCGGCTGCCGGGCAGGATGGTGACAATCGGCCGCCCAGAGAGTAGACCGTATTTTTGGCAGAAAAATTCCCGGGTGAGAGTGGCTTGGACGTTGCCAACGAGCGGATGTCCGATGAATTTCACGGGGACTCCGGCATCGGAGTAGAATTTTTCTTCGAATGGGAAGATGCAAAGCGCCTGAGCAAAGCGACGGCGGACGAGATTGGCGCGCCAAGGGCGCCAGGCCCAGAACTGCGGGCAGATGTAGTAGATGTTGCGAATACCGGACGGCAAGAGCTTGCGCGCGAGGCGCAAATGAAAGCCGGGAAAATCGGTGAGAATGGCGAGCGCGGGACGTCGGCGCTCGGCTTCTTCGACGAGACGCCGCATCGCGCGACGCAGCGAAGGCAAGTGTTTGAGAATTTCCGTGATCCCCACGACGGAGACTTCGGAATAGTCCACGACGATTTCGACGCCAGCGGCGCGCATTTGCGGGCCGCCCATGCCGAAAATTTCGACATCCAGGCGCTGCTTCAACGCGGTGGCCAGGCGCGCGGCATACATATCTCCGGAGGCTTCGCCGGCGGAAAGAAGGAGCGGAATGGGCGGCATGAGGAGGGCGAGTCTCTCAGTCACTTGCCGGAAGCGGGTCCGGGAGCGGAGAGATGCGCGCGGAAGAGTCGGCATCCTGGGGCAGATGAAGTTCTTGTTCTTTGTACTGGAGCTGGTACAAGCGGTAGTAGATGCCGCGCTGGGCGAGAAGTTCCTGATGCGGGCCCCGCTCGCGGAGGCGGCCTTTGTGAAACACGAGGATGCAGTCGGCGTGTTGAATGGTGCTCAAACGGTGGGCGATAACCAACGCGGTGCGTCCCGAGAGCAGGCGGCCGAGGGCTTCGCGGATCTGCAGTTCGGTTTTGGTGTCCACGCTGGAAGTGGCTTCATCGAGAATGAGGAAGCGCGGATTGTGAGCGAGCGCGCGCGCAAAGCTGATGAGCTGGCGCTGTCCGACAGAGAGCGTTGAGCCGCGCTCGTTGACGGAGGCGTCGACGCCTTCGGGAAGCGAGCGCATAAAATCGCCGAGACCGATTTCGTTCAACGCATGCTCAACCGTGGAACGGTCGATGTTGGGCGTGCCAAGGCGCACGTTGGTTTCGATGGTGCCGGTGAAAAGAAACGGGTCTTGCAGGACGATGCCAAACTGGCAGCGCAAATCCTGCAAATTGATTCTGCGGATGTCGACGCCGTCGAGAAGAATCTGGCCGCGCTGGACATCATAAAAGCGGAGCAAAAGGGAGATGAGCGTGGTTTTTCCCGCGCCGGTGTGTCCGACGATGGCGATGGTTTGGCCGGGCATGACGCGGAATGAGACGTCGCGGAGAACCCAATCTTCTTCGGCGGGTTCGGGAACGTTGCGATAGCTGAACCAGACATTGCGAAATTCGATTTCACCGCGGGGATGATCGAGGCGCACAGCGGCGGCATCGGATTCAATGGTCACGGGCTCATCGAGCAGTTTGAAGATGCGCTCGGAAGCGGCCATGGCGGACTGCAGGATGTTGAATTTTTCGCTGAGGTCCTGAATGGGGCGGAAGAAGCGCTGCGCGAACATGGTGAAAGCGGTGAGCGTGCCGAGGGTGAGCGCGCCGTGAAGAATGCGATTGCCGCCGGCCCAGTAAATGAGGGCGATGGTGGCGAAGCTGAGGAACTCGACGGCGGGATAGAAAAGCGCGTAAGCGAGAATGGCGTCGCGCCAGGCCAGCATGTTATCGCGATTGCGTTTCGCAAATTCGTCGACGGCTTTGCCTTCGCGGTTGAAGAGCTGGACGACGCTCATGCCGGAGACATATTCCTGGAGAAAAGCGTTGATGCGGGCGATGGCGGTGCGGATGCGGCGATTGGCGTCGCGGACGAACTTGCGAAAAATAAAAGTGACGACCAGGATGCCGGGGAGCACGGCCAGCGTGGCGAGAGCGAGGCGCACGTCGATGCTGAAAAGCACGCCAGCCATGACGACGAGGAGGAAGAAGTCGTTGATCATGGTGACGACGCCGGCGGCAAAAAGATCGTTGAGAGCGTCGACGTCAGTGGTGACGCGGGTCACGAGTCGGCCGACGGGGTTGCGGTCGAAGTAGGTCATCGGCAGGCGCTGCATGTGGCCAAAGATTTCGCCGCGCATGTCGTACATGGTTTGCTGGCCGACGCGCTGCATGATGCGGATCTGAACGTATTGGGCGAGGAAATCAAAGATCAGCACGAAGAGGAAAATCAGGCTGAGCCAGAGGATGCCTGTCCACGCGGCATTTTCCGGGAGCGAGTGATTCAGGGCAGGGACGAAAAAGCGATCGATAGCCCGGCGAAAAATAATCGGAGGAGCGAGCTCGAGCGGCGTGACGATGGCAACCATCGCGAGCGCAAGAGCCACGCGCCAGCGATATGGCTTCATGTATTGCAGAAGCCGGCGCATCAAGTGCGCGTCGTAGGCTTTTCCGAGTGCTTCTTCTTCGTGCATGTTGCTCATGCGCGTTCCAGCTCTTCTTCTAAAAGCTGCTTCTGATACAAGTCGGCGTAATAGCCGCCGCGGGCCAGCAGTTCGTCATGCGTGCCACGCTCGGTGATGGCGCCATCGATGAGGACAACGATTTGATCGGCGTCGCGCACGGTCGAGGTGCGATGGGCGATCAAAATGGTGGTGCGGCCGCGCATAATGCCGCGGAGGCGCTCGAGAATGCGTTCTTCGGTTTGCGTGTCTACGGCGGAAAGAGAATCGTCGAGAATCAGGATGCGGGGATCGCGAGCGATGGCGCGAGCGATGGCGGTTCGCTGCTTTTGCCCGCCGGAAAGGGTGATGCCGCGTTCGCCGACCATGGTTTCATACTTCTTGGGGAAGGCTTGGACGTCGGTGTCCAAATTGGCGACTTCCGCGGCTTGCAGGATGCGTGCTTCGTCGCACTCGGGCAAACCAAAGGAGATATTGCCGCCCAGGGTTTCGCCGAAGAGATAGGTGTCTTGCGGAACGAAGCCAATGGATCTGCGCAGCGTGTCGAGAGGCCATTCACGAATGGGGCGTCCATCGATAAGAATTTCACCGTCGCCCGCGTCCCAGAGGCGCGCGACGAGAGTGGCGAGTGTGGACTTTCCGCTGCCGGTAGGGCCGACGATGGCCAAACTGGAGCCTGCGGGGATGCGCAGGCTGATATCGCGGAGAACGGGATGCGTGCCGTTGCCATTGTGCGGCATGGACCCGTTTGTTTTTTTCGCGTCGGGCGCCGAAATCGAGGTTGGGTAGGTGAAAGTCAAATGGCGCAACTCGATTTCGCCATCGGGCGGGGTTCCGGCGGGAACCTTGGCGCCACGATCATCGATCTGCGGTTGCGCGGTGAGAATGTAATTCAAACGGCCCATGGAAGCGGCGCCGCGCTGGAAAATGTTGGTGACCCATCCGAGGGCGATCATGGGCCAGACGAGAACGGTGAGATAGCCGTTGAAGGAGATGAGCGCGCCAAGGGAAATCTGTCCGCGCAATAGCTGGTGACCGCCTTGCCAGAGCACGATCAGGAAGGTGGTGCCGATCAACGCCTGGAGCGAAGGCATGAACATGCTCCAGGTACGAATGAGGCGGATGTTGCGGGAGACGTATTCGCGATTGGGCTCGTCGAAGCCGCGAATTTCGGCTTCTTCCTGGGCGTAGGCGCGGATGACGCGGACGCCGGCAAGATTTTCCTGGACGCGGGAGGTGAGCGTGGCGAGGGCGGCCTGAATTTTTTCGTAGAGATCGTGGATGGTTTTGCCGAAGAACCAGACGGCCACGGCGACGACGGGCGCGGGGAGAAGCACCCAGAGCGTGAGCGAAGGCGACAGCGTGAGCATCACGGCGATCGCCAGGATCATAGTGACGATGGTGGTGGCGCTGTACATGATGCCCGGGCCGAGGACCATGCGGACGGCGTTGAGATCGTTGGTGGCGCGGGACATAAGCTCGCCGGTGCGATTGCGGACATAGAATTCGGGTTCGAGGAGCAAGAGGCGCTTGAGGAGATCATTGCGAATGTCGAATTCGATGTCGCGCGAGACGCCGATGAGGCTCCAGCGGGCGCTGAAGGAGAGCAGGCCTTTGATGCCGACGCACACGATGATGATGAGGCAATAGATGCCCAGGGTGCGGCGGCTGGAGGGAGCGTAGAAGGGAATGGCGCGCGCGAGGGCGGTGCTGGTGATGCCAGGAACAGCATGCTCGGTGGTGGATGCGGAGGGATGCTCGAACGGAACCGGATTGCCGGCGAGCGTGTCGGTCATAACGCCGACGGCGAGTGGGAGCACGTTGCCGATGAGACCCATGAGGGCGACGACGATGAGCCCGTAAATGATGCTGCCGGTGTAACGGCGGAGATAAGGCAGCAGCCCGCGGAAGCCGGTGCTCGGGGCGGTTTGCGTGGCGGCGGATTTGGCTGGCGCGCTCACCGCAGGACGGACCTCGGATCTTCGAGAGACGGCGCCTCAAGGAGAAAATGTTCGTATTTCTGATCGAGAGACTGATAACGCTTGGTGGCGGGATTCCAGCGGATGCCGATGGGGAGGACGTGGGCGACGGCGCCGGATTTTACCGGAGTGACATAAAGCTGGAGGCCCTTCTGCGCGTCTTGCTCGAATTGCAGGCGCCAACTGGAGACGGAGTCGAGAGGCGTGAGCGCAAGATAGCCTTTGGAATTTTTCAGATGCTCGTCACAATGGAGGAGTTCGATCCATTGGCCGACGGAATTTTTTTCGGCGACGGTGGCGCGGCTGATGACGGTTCCGGGGATGCTCATGGTGGGAGTTTTGGGGAGGACATTGGCGGCGAGGAGTTGTTCACCGCCATTTTTCGCGAGGTCGCCGAACGCGAGGACTTGGGTTTCGCTGCCGAGGAGGGTGTCGGCGGCCTTTTGGATTTCATCGGGAATGGCGGGCGCAGCAGGTTTGGCTTCGGCGGGAGTCGCCGAATTGGACGATGGGACATCGACACCGCAACCGCCGGCCGCGAGCGCTGCGAAGGATAGAACTAGAAGTGAACAGGACAGAGCAAGCCCTCGGGTCAAGTGGGTCAAGTGGATTATGGGCGAGCTACATCCAGCGCCCTCTTTACTGAAGGACGGAAGGCTGGAGGCATCGTTAGCAGAGACGCGGCGAATTTGAAGAGTTGGGAGCATCAGAGACTCGGCGCCGCGAGCGTGATTTCCACCACGCGGCCCGGGATTCCATCCTTTTCGGGTGTGCAGAGCACTTCCATCACTTGCGGCACGTCCGGCCCTGCCCAATCGAACGCGTAGTAAAGCAATTCTAACTGTTGGCCGCCTTTGGTGGAAGGACTGCGGGAGTCGGGGGCACCGTAGAGTTCAATAACGTGTCGCGTGAAATCGGAGAGGCGGAGGCCCTTGCCTGTTTTCCAAGGACTCGGGGGGGCCGCGGAGCAATCGGATTGCACCCAAGCGGCGCGAGAAAGGCGAATGGTCTGAATTCTATCGGAAGCATCCGATTCGATGACGAGCGTTTCTGCGAGGCACCTGTTCCACCATGTGCGCTGGCCGTTGTCCTCGCTGGCGTCGATCGGAGCTTTGTAAAGTCGAAGGGCTCGGGAAGAAGCATCGTGTCCTGGGCGCAAGCGTGCGAGTGTCAACTCGTTTGAGCGCTTTTTCGCGGCGTCAGGCGCAACGGGAGACAGCGCGAGCGCGCTGGCAGCGAAACACATAGCGAGCACCGCACTAGCGCTGCGCGGCGATGGCATCCAGGCGCGCTTCAAAGTTCTCTTCTCCTTCGGACCAGAGTTCGCTGCGCTCGACGGGGAGCGCAGCTTCCACGGCCTCCACCCATTTGAATAGTTGTTGGATGTTCTCGCGGGTCTTTGCGTGATATTCCTTCAAATTGGCGCTGACGGACATCCACTGGCGAAAGGTGTGCTCGATGGGATGATCGGAAGAGTTGAAGGGATTGGAAGCGGCGCCGGGAGCGAGGAGTCCGCCGTGGCCGGTGAAAAAATGTTCGAAGCCGAGGTCGGCGATGAAATGGCCGGAGGAAGAGGCGAGGCAAGCGTCGTATTCAGGGCCGTGACAGGTGAGGACGAGCGGTTCGGGTTTGTGCTGCCACTTCATGGATTCGACGTCAAAATCCCAGAGATCCCACTTGGCGCTGACGATGTAGGCGGAGTCGGGATTCAAGTGTTGCAGGGCCATGGCGGCGACTTCGGGAGGGCCCATTTTTAGCGGGCGGAGGTCCCATTCGGCGACGGGAGTTTCCGTGGCGTCGATGGGTTGGACGACGAGTTCGGTGAAAGTGGGAAGCGAGGCGGAGAGCGGTGCGGTGGTGAGGAAGCGCGCGAATTGCACGAGCATGGTTTCGGCGGAGAAGTCGCGTGTCCACACGCGGAGATAGGAGTGGTTGGCCATGATGGAATGACTTGAACATTATAGCGGGTGGGCGAGGAAGAGGCGAATTGCGGCGAGGTTGACGCACAGTGGTGCAACGCCGGATGCGCGTGGATGGTTTGCGAAGGCCGAGGGGAATCAGCAGCTGTTGGTGGCGCTGCGGGAGAGCGGGGAAGGGTCGGTGGGCGGCGCGGTGATGCTTTGCGCGATCTGCTGGAGGCGCTCGCGGAGCGCTTCGCCAATTTCGGCGAAGACTTGCGTGGAAGTTTCGCGAAGTTTTTCCTGGGCCATGGCGGAGAAATTGGAGACCACATCGCGCGACTGGTGATCGAGGGAGGCGACGGTGGCGAGGAGCCACTGGTTGGAGACGTTTTCGAGGCGCGTTTGGTGCTGCGCGGCGGCTTGCTCGCCGATTTGTGAATAGATGCCGCGCATTTCTTGTTGATGCGCGTCGGTCATGGACTTCCAGGAATCGAGCAGCGGGCCGAAGCCGGCCTGGACGCGCTGCTGGGCTTCGATGACGCTGGCTTCCATGGTGGCGCTCATGGCACCTTGGAAGCGGGCGAGGAAGTTTTGCTGCTCGGCGGAGAGCTGTTCGGAGATTTCAGAGCGCGTGGTGTCGAGATGGGTGCGCGTTTCGAGGGCAGCGCGCTGTAATTCTTCGCCGTAGCCGTTGAGTTCCTGGCGGGCGGTGCGCTGGATTTCGTCGGTGAAGGCAGCGGCGGTGGTGTCGGCGACTTCGGCGAAGAGGGAGCGGGAGCGTTCAAAGGATTCGCGGACGACTTCTTCCATTTGGCGCTGGGCGTGGCCGACGAAGTTGCGGCTGGAGTGATCGAGTTCGCTGGCGAAAACGCTGGAGATTTCGCCGGCTTTTTCGCGGAGCTGGTTTCCGGCCTGGTCGACGAATTTTTCGGTGGTGTTTTGAATTTGCGTTTGCGCTTTCTTTTCGTACCACTCGGCGGATTTGAAAATGTCTTCGACGGCCTGGTGCTTGAAATCGCCGACTTTGGATTCGAAGTCGGAGAGGTTTTTGGCGATGGCCGATTGCGCGGATTCCTGAAGGAGGTGGTCGACACCGCCGAGATTTTCGCGGAAGCGCGCGAGGGATTCGGCGAAAGACTCGTCGGCGGTGGCGCGGATGCGCTCTTGCTGGAGTGTCATGGCCGCATCGAGGAGAGAGCGGCCGCCGGCGAGGCGGTGAATCATTTCTTCGGCGCCGGTGATGTGCGGCTGGGCCACGGCTGCAACTTGCTGCTCGAAGTTGGTGAGCGCCTGGTGCGTTGAGTCGTCGAATGTGGCTCGGATGCGGGCGCTGAGTTCTTCGTAAAGAGAATCGGAGCGGCGGTGCAATTCGTTGCGATGGACGCTGAGAACATCATCGAGCTGCGACTGGAAACCGCCGATGGCCTGTTGCTGCGCGGCCTCGATGCGCGATGGATATTGGTCCAGGTGTGCGGAAGATTCGCCTGCGCGCGCTAATGCTTCTTCCAGGCGTTGAGATTGTTGATCGAGCGCTTGGCGCAAGGCGTTGAGGCGCTGCTCGGTTTCGGATGCAGAGCCCGCGGTGGAATCTCGTAGCGACGCGGCGTGCCGCGTCATCTCTTGCTGCAATTGAGCGACGAGCGCGCGGCCGTGTTCGATGAGTCCGCTGGCGGCGCGTTCTTGCGAGAGGGCCAGAGTATTCTCGAGAGTGCAGTGCCAGCGGGCTTGGGCGGCCTCGAGTTCGCCGGCGAGCTGACTTTGCCAGTTCGCTTGCGCGGAAGAGAGTGCGGCAGCGAGTTGCTGCTGCATTTCGCTGGCGGCAGAGTTTAGAAATTCCTGATGGGAGGCAACAGCTTGCTCGTGACGATGCGCGGCCTCTTCGAGAGCGCGCGTGGACGCCTCGGCGTTTGCAGCGATTTGCGCTTGTGCTTCGTCGGCCTGGGCTTTAAGCCTGGCGGTGGCTTCGCCGTGCTGGCGGGCCGTTTCTGCCGCGGCTTGCGTCGATGAGGCGATGCGCTCGGCGAGCTGCGCTTCGGCTTGCTCGGTTTGCGACTTGATCCGCGCAGCAGCCTCTTCCGCTTGTTGGCGAACCGCGCGCAAGTGCTCCGCGGTGGCGGACAATTGCTGCAGATGGTCGTCGCGCTGCGCCGCGCCTTCCTTCGAGAGTCGAGCGGTGAGTTCGCGTGTGAGTTGCTCGAGTTCCGGAGAAAGCCAGCGCGGCAAATCGATCTTCAAAGCTTCGGCGGCAGCGGCATTCGCGGAGCGTGCATGTTCCGTGGTGTCTTGCTGGATGCGCTCGATAGCCCGGGAAGCCTCGTTGGCCACTTCCGCGCGCGCGGCGGCAAACTTTTGTTCCCACTGTTCGAATGAGAGACGATGTTCCGCGGAGACGGCGTGGGATGCGGCTTCACGCGCCGCCGTTTGTATCTGCTGCTTGGCGTCCGCGAGCAAGCGCGCCACTTGCCGCGCGAGTTGCAGAGATGCGTCCGTGGCGCTTCCCGGAGAAGGAAACACGCGCAAATTGTCAGAGCCAATCGCGGGAGGAAGTTCGGATTCGCCGAGGGGCATATTGGAGCCGGATTCGCCTGGAGGCGGCTCCATGTGCGCGGGCTCATGGACGGCTTCGCTCTTAACACCAGGCTGCGTCGCGTCGGGAAACCCGAACCAATCCTCGGGAGGAAAGGCAATGCCCCACGCATTGCCCGGAACTTCCAGTTCCAGCGCCACTTGAAAAAGCTGGCGCACAGTTCGCGGGCGCTGAATCCACGCGACACGCCCGCGAACGCTACGCGGCGCCTGCCCCGTCGATGGATGTGGAATCTCCAGCGACACCCACATATTTTTCAAAACGTAGTGCTTCGATTGGTAGCGGCAGCCGTGGCAGTTGATGATCAGCGAGGAGGTGCGTTCGACAAACGGCCGGCCCAGTGCGTCCACACCCGTGACCACCAGTGGAACGGCCTGCACGATGCGTGTGCTGCGGCGCTTCCGCAATTCCGTGCTTGCGTTCACTGCGCGCTCAGACACCATTTCGCTTGTCTCATCGGCAAGATTGCCGCCAAGTTCATCCATGAGTACCGCCGCCGATCCTTTTCACTTGGCCCTGAAGCGCCGGGGAACGAGACTTCAGTGCGACTGCTTCGTGGGAGTGCCTTCCGAGGCCGGCGCGCGGTTTGTTCCGGTGAGGAACATCCATGCTTCTTTTGCCACCCAGATGGGCCCAACCAGCAAATAAACCAGTCCCTGGAAAAACGCCGGTTTGTTGCCTTCGATCCGGTGTCCCAGAAACAAGAGCACCCATCCGCCTACGAAAAATGCCGCTCCCCAAATCCACTTCGTGAGAATGAGGAGAACGATGCCGGCAAAAATCATGGGGATGCCGACAGCATGCAGCAGCTTGTTCCAGACGGACTCGTGCTCGTGATCGTATTGCGTCATGTAGTGCGCCAGATTCGGCAAAGCGCACCTCCTTGCGGGGGGACAACCACCGCGGAATCGAGACTGTATACCCAAAATAAGCAATTGGCTAGAGGGGCCTATACGTACTAGCTGCTTGGTTTGTGCGGTTTTACAGCGATGTTTTTGAGGCGATGGGAGTTAGCGAAAATGATGTGTTTTCAAGGAAAAGCGGAAACAGGCGGACGCGCGCAAAAGCAAAAAAATCTCTATAATTCGCGCCGGCCTTCCATGGCCTTTAGCATAGTGACTTCATCGGCGTATTCCAGATCAGCACCAACCGGAATTCCGACGCCGATCCGCGAAACACGAACGCCGAGTGGCTTCAGCAGTTTGGAAAGGTACACGGCGGTGGCTTCGCCTTCGGCCGTGGGATTTGTGGCGATGATAATTTCTTCGACGGCCCCGCCTTTGAGGCGCTCGATCAAAGACTTGATGTGCAGCTGATCGGGTCCGCGGCCCGAGAGCGGCGAAAGGGAACCGCCGAGCACGTGGTACATACCGCTGTACGCCCGGGTTTTCTCAATGGCCATGATGTTGTGCGCTTCTTCGACGACGCAAATGGTTTTCTTTTCGCGCGTGGGCCCGACGCAGTACAAACAAGGATCCGTGTCCGTGATGTTGTGGCAGGTGGAGCAGGAACGAATCTTTTCCTTGGCGTCACGAATGGCATCGGCTAGCGCCAGAGCATCTTCCGGTGCCGCGCGGAGCAAATAAAACGCCAGGCGCTGCGCGGTTTTTTGTCCAATGCCGGGAAGGTGCTTCAATTCGTCGATGAGACGTTCAACGGGGGCGGCAAAATCAAGCATGTACGATGTGTAGCACAGGGAGCGGCTCGGCGCAAACCGAGTGTTGCGCGACGAAATGCCGCCGCGACTCTCCCGACTTTGTAGTTGCGCAGCCCGCCTGCGGCAGGCATGCTGCGTAACTACAAGATATGTTTTGATACGTCCACTGTCCTTGCGCGGCATCCGAAATTTGCGTGTTAGTCTCGCACACCGCGCGGGCTGCGATTTGTGGCACACTGCATTCTCTACAGATCATTACTATTGGAAAGTCGAGAAAATGCCATGGAAGCGTCACTGATTGGCCTCGGTAACATGGGCAGCGGCATCGCCAAGTCTCTTCTCCGTGCCGGCCACCATCTCACCGTTTACAATCGCACTGCCCAGCGCGCCGAAGCACTCCGCGCGAACGGCGCGGTGCCCACCACCTCTATCGCCGACGCGTGCAAGAGCGGCATCGTCTTCACCATGCTCGCCGATGATGCCGCTCTCGAATCCGTCGTCTTCGGCGAGGCCGGCGTCCTTGCCTCTCTGCCCGCCAAGGGCATCCACATTTCTCTCAGTACGATCAGCGTCGCGCTGAGCGACCGTCTCGCCGCCGCCCACGCGCAAGCAAGCCAGGACTTCCTCGCCGCTCCAGTGTTTGGCCGTCCCGAAGCCGCTGAAGCTGCCAAACTCGCGATCGTCGCTGCCGGACCATCCACCGTGTTCGAACGCTGCAAGCCGCTGTTCGAATCCCTCGGCCCTAAACTCTGGTTTGTCGGTGAAAAACATTCTCTGGCCAACACGGTCAAGCTCACCGGAAATTTCTTGATTGCCAGCGTTCTCGAATCTCTGTCGGAGGCCTTTGCCTTTGCCAGAAAATCCGGCGTAGACGCCCCCGCCCTCCTCGACTTTTTGACCAGCACGCTCTTCAACGCGCCCGTCTACAAAACCTACGGCGGCATGATCGTCGCGGGCACGCATGAACCCGCCGGCTTCGCCACCAAACTTGGTCTCAAGGACGTTCGTCTCGTCTTGCAGGCTGCGGAAGCCGCCAGCGTCCCCATGCCCGTGGCCAGCGTGGTGCGCGATCGTTTCGTCACCGCCATGGCCCGCGGCAACGCGGAAAAAGACTGGTCCGTTCTCGGCCGCATCGCCGCGCAAGATGCGGGCCTCTAAGGAAAGAGATAAGATGCAACTGTTATTCGCGATCTGGTGAGGGGAAAAATGATCACGGAATGGCGCGGCAAATGGGCCTTAATCACCGGAGCAAGCGCAGGCATCGGCAAGGCGCTTGCCGAGGAACTTGCCGCAGGCGGCACAAATCTCGTTTTGACTGCCCGTCGCCGCGACCGCCTTGAAAATTTAGCCTCTGCCCTTGCCTCAAAGCACAACATCAAAGCCCAAATTTTCGTCGCCGATTTGGTCGAACCTAACGCGCCGGCGAATATTTTCCAATTTACCCAACAAAACTCACGTGAAATCGATCTCCTCATCAACAACGCGGGCTTTGGCCAATTCGGTGAATTTTCCACCGTCGAAACTTCGCGCCTCCTCGAAATGGTCCAGGTCAATTGCGCCGCGGTCGTCCATCTCACGCATCTCTATCTGCCGGGCATGATCGCGCGAAAGCGCGGCGACGTGCTCATCCTTGCTTCTACCGCCTCTTTCCAGGCCGTCCCTTACATTTCCACCTACGCGGCCACAAAGGCCTTCGACCTGCTCCTCGCCGAAGGCCTGGCGGAAGAGATGAAGCCGCACGGAATTCGGGTCTGCGCGCTTTGTCCCGGCTCGACGGAATCCGAATTCCTTGAGGTCGCCAATCAGCCCGAACGCACAAGACAGCGCCAGCAAACCGCCCAGGAAGTCGCGCAAACCGGCCTCCGCGCCTTGGCCGCAGGCAAGAGCTATGTCATCTCCGGCCTGGGCAACTATCTGGGCGCCCACGGCGAACGTCTGGTGCCCCGCCGCTTCGTCACCCGCATCGCCGCAGGCATGTTCCGCCCCAAATAGCAGACAAGCTGTCGCTCTCCTGGGCTCCAGTTAGGTCCCGCCGCTCCAAAAAACCCTTCCGAGTATGTCGATTTCGCACTTTCTCGTTCGTCATATAGACAGAGAGCGGAATTGACCGGTAGATAGCCCGACGTAACCCCGCTCAATTTTGAGGTATGACCTACGAGGTTCGTCATGTCGAATTGCCAAATGCTCTTGCTAGCTTGCATCCTGGTTGTCACGGTTAGCATAGCTTCTCACCACTCCAGTCTCCCGCTATTCCTTCTGGATGTCTGCGCTTTGGTGGCTTGCCGCCTGTTAGAGGACTGATTCGACGGGGTTTGGATTGGCCCTCTTCCGGTCCCTCCTTAAACCTCCTCGGTACTCGCCTCAGCGGTCACTGCAGAAATTACCCGCGACAAACGCCCATTCTTTGGCGACAATAAGCCGGTCCCGGCCACCAAAAGACATCACCAAAAGGTCGATTTGGCGGCTGCTAGCTCGACGCCAGCGATCTCGCGCCCGGTCCGTGCCTCTAAAAAGTGCGTGCCAGCCGTCAAAGAGCATGTCGATTCTCACTCGTCTCGTTCGACGCAGTAGTAGAGCCGAAAAAAACGGGCTCGATCGGCCCGCACCTGGGCTCGTAACCGGCAGATTAAAGGAGAGATGGCAATGAAATTCATGATACTGGTCAAAGCCACGAAGGATTCGGAAGCAGGCGTCATGCCCAGCGAGGAGATGATCGGCAAGATGGGGAAGTTTAACGAGGAGCTGATGAAAGCCGGTGTACTTCTCGACCTCAGCGGGCTACAGCCCAGCTCGAAAGGCTTCCGCGTCCGCTATTCTGGCAACAAGCGCACAGTCATCGACGGCCCCTTCACCGAATCCAAGGAGCTAATTGCCGGCTATTGGATCGTTCAGGTGAAGTCCCGGGATGAAGCCATCGAATGGGCCAAACGCGTGCCGAATCCGTATGGCGAAGGCGCGGAGGGAGAAATCGAAATCCGCCGCTTCTTTGAATTGGAGGATTTCGCTCCGAGCGAAGCCATCGAACGCGCCAAAGAACTCGGCAAGCAGCTTGGGAAAGATAAATGATCGACGCCTCTCGGCTCTGCGGCGGCTGCAACTTGGCACAGAAGGTGCACGACACTGTGAAGAGATCTTTTGCCCTCGCGATGCCGGTTGTTCCCGCCGCGTTCGTCCCTCGACCGTCCCGGACAGTCGAATCGCGGGTTCATCCCCGAAATAATTTTCGAGAATTCTGCTTCAGCTTGTCGATTTTGCCGTTTTTCGTTCGACGCATATGTAGAGAGTGAAAAGTTCGCGGGTATTCGGCAATTCAACACCGAACCCTGAAAATAAACTCAAGGAGAGACCGATATGAAATATCTAAGCATCTATAAGAACGTCGAAAGAAACACCCCTCCTACCCAGGAAGAGATGGCCGTCATGGGCAAACTGGTCGAAGACGCCATGAAATCTGGCAAGCTGCTGGCCACCGAAGGATGTCTCCCAACGGCTCTCGGCGCACGCGTACGCATTTCGAATGGTAATTTTGCAGTTACCGACGGACCGTTCACGGAGTCCAAGGAAGTCGTCGGCGGCTTCGCCATATTTAAGGCAGATTCCAAGGAAGACGCGATCCAATTCGCCAAGGAATTCCTTCAGGTCGCTGGCCAGGGCGAATGCGAACTACGCCAGATATTTGAGGGCCCTGCGGGCACTTGCCCTGGAAAGCCCTGATCCTTGTCCGCCTAGACTTGGCGCAGCTTTCAGTCTCCGCTGCTCTGTATTACCTTGAGAGCTCGCCATGTCGTCTCCCGAAATTCATCGCGTAATAGATGCCGTCTGGCGCATCGAGTCCGGCAGGATTGTCGCGGGTGTCGCGCGCATCGTGCGTGACGTTGGTGTCGCCGAAGAGCTCGCGCAAGACGCCCTCGTATCCGCGCTCGAACAATGGCCCGAGTCTGGCGTCCCGGACAATCCGGGCGCCTGGCTCATGGCTGCCGCCAAAAACCGCGCCATCGACAAACTTCGCAGAAGCAAACTGCTGGAGCGCAAGCACGAAGAGCTTGGCCGCGAACTGGAGGCAAAACAAAACATGGCCTCGGCGGATTTCGAAAACACTATGGGCGATGACATTGGCGACGACCTTCTCCGCCTCATTTTTGTCTCCTGTCATCCCGTGCTTTCGCCTGAAGCGCGCGTTGCGTTGACGCTGCGCCTGCTCGGGGGGCTCACAACCGACGAGATCGCCCGCGCGTTCCTTATTCCGGAACCGACCGTGGCCCAGCGCATCGTGCGCGCCAAGCGAACACTCTCGGAAGCGCGCGTGCCCTTCGAGGTTCCCGGCCGAAGCGAACTTGCCGCCCGTCTCTCGTCCGTTCTGGGAGTTGTCTATCTCATTTTCAACGAAGGTTACACGGCGACGGCGGGAGGCGATTGGTTGCGTCCCGCGCTCTGCGAGGACGCGCTGCGTCTCGGCCGAATCCTCGCCGAGCTTGCTCCCGCGGAGGCGGAAGTCCACGGATTGGTCGCGTTAATGGAGATCCAGGCGTCTCGCGCAAGGGCCCGCGTGGGCCCGTCGGGAGAGGTTGTTCGGCTGGCGGAGCAGAACCGGACGCACTGGGATCGGCTGCTTATTCAGCGCGGTCTCGCCGCACTCGAGCGTGCGGAGCGGCTCGGCGGTATGCGCGGGCCTTACGCGCTACAGGCGGCCATAGCATCGCGTCACGCGCGGGCCGTCACATTCGAAGAGACAGATTGGGCAAGTATCGCCGGGCTTTACGACGCCCTCTCGCAACTGTCGCCGTCACCGGTCGTCGAGCTTAATCGCGCGGTGGCGCTTTCGATGGCCTTCGGTCCGCAGGCCGGTCTCGAACTGGTGGACGCGCTCGCATCCGAGCCCTCGCTCAAGAACTACCACCTCTTGCCGAGCGTCCGCGGCGATTTTCTCGAAAAACTCGGCCGCTTTGACGAAGCCTGCGTAGAATTCTCCCGCGCCGCATCGCTCACGCAAAACGCCCGCGAACGCGACCTGCTCCTCGAACGCGCCAAGACCTGCGGCAAGGCTTCCGTGCCGCCCAGACCGGAATGACCGCAACTATTCCCAAAAGCCACAGCCGAGGTAAGCTCAGGCAGGTTTCAAGCTGGCCACTCGCACCCAAATACTAGCCCCATCCTCTAACCGGGGTTACCATTTCCCGAATCCCCGGGAACTATTTGACCGCCTAAACGGAAATACCCGTTGAAGGCATACAGAACGTCTAATTTGGGAGAGATGAGGATCGCAGAGCAAGAGCGAGACGACGTTCTGTTGCGCCGCGCCGCCCGGGGCGATGAGGAAGCTTTTACGTTCCTCTACCGGCGGCATCAGGCGGCCCTTCACCGCTTTTCGCTGCGCATGACCGGCAGCACTTGGGGAGCCGAAGAGATCGTGCAGGACGTGTTCATGATTCT
>Ga0210407_10000994_pt1 | contig 28262 bp, 24 predicted proteins | sample IncBWC27MmetaG_FD_150860 | JGI IMG/M metagenome (GOLD analysis project Ga0210407, IMG submission 150860) | Forest soil microbial communities from Barre Woods Harvard Forest LTER site, Petersham, Massachusetts, United States - Inc-BW-C-27-M | ecosystem: Environmental > Terrestrial > Soil >...
TCGGCCCACTCGTCATGCGTCACTGTTACTTTGGTGGCTTCGGTCTCGGGCACCAGTTCGATCGTTGCGCGTGACGCCTTATCATTCTGGCCCATTGCGAAGCTGTACTGAAAGACTTTTGGTGGCTCAAACCTCAGGACCTTACCTCGAACGTAGGTCATGGGCTTGCCATCTGGTCCCGCGCCCACCCAGGCGAGCAAGCCACCAGGCTTAAAGTCCGCTTGAAGCTCAGCGCCCGAGAAGATGATGCGGTTCGACTCCCGCGACACAAAGCCTTCCCACACCTTCTCCGGGGTGGCGGCAATGTAGAAGATATATTTCAGTGGTGCTTGATGGGCCATGATTGCTCCTGATTCTCCTGCGCCATCTTATATCCACGGGCAAAAACCCAACAAGGCAGTAGCGCCACCGTTCTGCTTGATTGCTCGCATTACCTGAGATTTTAGAACCCTTTGTCCGATTACGGCGTTTTTTCGGGGCTTGGCGTCAATTCAGTGGCGAAACAGGGACTTTTCGCCAATAATCGCCGAGTTCGGAGACGACCATGAATATCCAGTACGATTTTTCCGGGCAAACGGCCATCATAACCGGCGGGGCTAGAGGAATCGGCAGGGCTATCGCAACGCAGCTCGTACGATTTGGCGCTCAGGTTTGGGCTTGGGACATCGATCCAGTCGAACTCGACGGGGCGCAATCCCTCAGGGTCGATGTGACGAAGGCCGATGAAATCGCAAGAGCCCTTGGGCAGACAACCAGGCAATCGCCTCGCGTCGATATTCTTGTGAACAATGCCGGATATCTCGGCAGATATCAGCCCTTCGAGCAATTCGACTCCGCCGAATGGCGCCACATCCTCCAGGTAAACCTCGTTGCCGTGTTCGAGGTGACGCGTCAAATTCTCCCGCTCATGCGGCGCGTGGGACAAGGTCGGATCGTCAATATGGGCTCGCTTGCTGGCAAGGAGGGATTGCCGAGCCTTGCAGCATATTCGGCAGCGAGCGCCGGCGTAATTGCGTTCACAAAAGCCTTGTCGCGCGAGGTTTGCGACACCGGCATTCGCGTAAATTGCGTCGCGCCCGGTCCAATCGACACGGAACTCATTCGAAGACTGGGCCCTGAGGCTGTGAGCACCATGATTACCGCAAGTCCGCTAAAGCGTCTGGGAAGTGTCGATGAAGTTGCTGGGATTGTTTTGTGGCTTTGCTCCGCTGCCAGCTCGTTTAATACCGGTGCGGTATTCGACATGTCAGGTGGCCGAGCGCGATATTGAGTCTTGAGCCGAATTATCGGCAATCCGAGTCAACTCCCGATAAGTCGCGTTTATCGGGGGTTTGTGGGCAAACGCTGCCAAATCAATTCGAAAGTTTGGATTTCTCCGCCAACGGATGCCGGTGGCGCAACCAACACGATCCGGTCATCTTCAAACTTGATACCGCGAATCAAGTCCGTGTCTACCCAATTTTGTATGGAGGAGATTTCGACGTGATGGATTACTTTGTCACCGTTGAGCGTGTATCGTCCGGCATAGGCAACACATGTCCTGAAAGCCTCGGCTTGCTCTTCCGCAGGCGCTGAACGGGAGTCACTCGACGAGAGGCGCTTTCGTCCGCCGTAGCTGATAATCGCCATCATTCTGCCGTCTTGAGTATAAGTGAGAAAACCTGCAGGATTTGGGCCGAACGGGGTATCGTTTCGTTCTCCGCTGGCCGTTGAACTTGAGACTGATACCAGTTTCCATGTGCCGAGGTGCGTCTGCGCCCTCATTTTGAATCTCCTCTTTATCTATAGTCTTCAATGTCAGGACAACGTGGATACCTACTCCCAGCCCGCCTTCTTCGGGGACGTGGCACTCATGCCTGTGGCTCGTCATCAAGGGCGCCACGCCGCAGCGCTGGATCCCACAGCCGCATCGTCGGCGGCTGGTTAGACGCGGGACAAAAATCGAATCTCAAAACTACCAACTATAGTGGACCTTGTAATTTACGATTTTCTCTCCGTCGGCTGGAACCTGCACTACGAACTCCACGGTCTGGCTGTCGACTTTCCTAAAAGGATCGGAATTCTTGACGATATCCCAGCTCGTCCAGCGGTAGAGATGCTCCACGATGCGCACTTCGGCGGACGCGGTCTTGTGATTCCGAACTTTGATCTCAAAGGATTCGTCGATCCACCGCCCATTGAAGTCCGACCGGTATTCCGTCCGGCTGCGCTCCCCGGTCATGTCAAATGCGCTGCCGGTATAGAGGCGAATCGTCTCGTCCTTGGGCGTGTGGTCGATGTCGTTCTCCCCGGTGAACTCGAGCTGCCCATCGTCGTCGCGGCGGTAGAAGCGTACTCGTCCTTTTGGAAGCGGCATACCGAGATGATTCGCGGTGCTGTTCTTGAACTCCTGCATCACCCAAACTTTTGGATTGGAGAGCGTGCCGTAACTCTCCTGTTGCCGGATGTTCTCATATGTCCAACCCCGGTAGTTCTGGTCGATTTTGAAGCCGTCGTAGACATAGACCGTTTGCGACTGGATGCCTGCGGCGCGGACAAATTCCACTTGCTTGGTTTCACGGTCATGAAGAGTTGTCGGGTGCTCCAGTGTGTACAGATGATACTCGTCGAAGGTTTTTTCCGTGACTGGTGGACCGAATTGACCCCCGCCCCTTCCAAAGCTCGAAATGGCCCCCATTGCCATTCCTGCCTGCTGGGGCTGGACTTTGTTCACATCGCCCGCCATCAGTTTTATGCGCGCATCCCGAAATGTCCGGCCACTTTGATTGTCCAGTGTCACCCAGCCCACGATCTCCAGCGCATTGCCTTTTGGCGGGGCGACCGCGTTGTAGCTGGCCTCCCAGTTCATGCCACCGGTCACGTAGCTGAATTCCGCTGTTGTAGCGCCCGGCTTGTCCGTTTGCAGCTCCCAGGCCAGCGTCGGCTTGAGCACCGTGTCGTCGGCCAGCGCCGGAAAGAGTGGTTGGCCCGGCAGCGAGAACTGCAGCTTGCCGTTTACTTCAATGACTGGCTGTTCTCCGCCGCCCTGCGCGTTCGCGGCCTGCTGCTGGTTGTACTGTTGCCCATAAACCCGAAACGCCGCGTAATGAGGGACATACCCGCTGCGGATGATTTTGCCTTGCACTAGGTGCGGGTTGGCGTCCTTGTCCGTCTGCAGGAAATCAATCGTCTTGCCCTCGTAGAGGGACAGCAGCAACTGCTGAGAGACGGGATCATTGCGGTAGTTTTGCTCCAGGATCTGGAGACGACGGCCCGTATCGAGTGGGCGCAGGATTACGGAATCTGGCTCAAGATGCGCCGTGATGTCCGTGACCTGGATGTGGTTTACGCCCAACTTCAAATCCAGCGGCACCTTCTGCCGCACCACCGCAAACTGTTGATTGTAAATCGTCAGCGCGGGAGCTTCGCCCTTCGGCTCGTCATCCGCGTCCGCGGCCCACGTTTGGTTGGTTGGATCGAGTACTCCCCAGAGAAGGACTGCACACAAACTCAAACTGCTGATCTGCCGTATGATTTTCACGATAGCCTCCTGAGCAAGGCAATTGCCCCGGTTAGACGCCAACCGGTTCCCCGCTGTTGCCACACACCAGAGAATAGCTTGGCAAAACCAGGTCATGCCTGTACATACTTCGCGCCCACCCAAATCGGCTCCCACACACTTTCTTGCTGATTTCCATTGACAAGCCGGTTACTACTCTGGTATGTTATGGGTGTTCAGAAGTTTGCTTCGCTTCCGCGAGGCTCCCCTTACAATTCAAATCCTTTATTTCTGGAGACTTCCATGTCCACGAACCGACCGCTCTGCGGCCGTAGAATAGGGACTCGTAATTTGCGTCCGACAAAACAGTCGTAACCGCCTTTAGAATCAACACTTATAGGAATTGCCGCAAAGCGTTGATTTTAACGCGCTTACGTGTGGCCCTAAGTCCTTTAGATGCAACATTTATGAAAAACGGGGGGAGGGGGTCCCGCTATGGCTTACCAAACCTCTTCTCAAGAACTGAGCCGCCGCGCGCAATCCCCAAGAATCTCTGCTTCCCACTTCGGGCGCCTTGGATTCTTTGGATGTATTCGATCGGAAGGGATTCGTCCCGCCAGTCGCAGGAACACCGCGGCGGAATGTTTATACGCCGGAACCGGGTCGCGAAACGCCACGTTTCCCAAATACTGCAACGCATCCGACAACGCGTAATATGCGGGATCGCCCGTCTCCCACAACTGGTCGCGCTCCGCAAATTTCTCCGGAGCAAACGTCGCAAGCCCCAGCAAATAGTCGGAGCCGTACTCGATCATGTTGATGCCCAGGTCGTTTCCCGTGTAAATGCGGAATTCCGGCCGGTGCGCGTCGCGAAGAGCGAGCCGTTGCAGTTCGATCATGCGGTCAAGCGAAGAATGCTTAATGCCTTTGATTTCCGGGATGTCCATCAATCGGCGGAAAGTTTCTTCGTCAAAAATTTCCCCGTTCGGCGCGAACATCGGTCCCAGCTCAAACGCCAGCGTGCCCGGATATCCCCGGCATACGGCTTCGTAAGCCGCCGCCTTCTCCGCCGGAGATTTTCGGTGCAGCCGGCTTGTCTGGAACACAATCGGAATTCCGCCGTGCACGACGATGGCGGCCATCTGCTTTCGGTAGAGGGCGACAACATCACCCTGCTGCCCTTCAATGTACGCCCCAGCCACAAACGGTACGTCCTTGCCCAGCGCCTCCCGAGTCCACCGCAGCACGCCGAGTTTTTCTTTTTCGCTCAGATAATTGACGTACCCCGTGTCCATATTCACGGCGTTCATCAACCCCGCGCGATGGGTGGCCCGCAGATGATTCTGAAACGCTTCGACGGCGATTCTCCCTTCCGCATCAAACGGCAGGAGCGCCGCCGCGATGCCCTTCACTTTGCGGCCGAGTTTTTGTCGTGGAACGATGGAGTCGATTTTCATCTCGCTGCCTTCGCCGATTTCAACTGCCCCGCCAGCTCGGAACTCTTGTAGTAGCTGTCCAGCGGGTAGCATCCCGAAGGCAATCCTTTGCGGGGCGCCGTGGTGCAATCGCTGAACGTTCTGCAAATCCGCTTGTGCTGAATCTCGTTTCCCTCGATTGCGTCCCATAGAATCTCAGGGTAGGTCAATACCATCCTCCCGAGCCCCACCAAATCCGTCCACCCCTCCCCCACCGCCGCTTGCGCCACGTGCGGCAAAAAATCCTGCAAGTAACTGTACGCCGTCCCCACAAAAATCAGATTTGGAAACCGCCGCTTCAACTCCCGCGTGACGTTCATGTGCTGCGCCACGCCATTCAGCGGATCTTCCGGAGGCTGATATCCATCCGATGGTGGATACAATGCCGGCCGCTGAATGTGCGGATTGTAATACGGACTCCCCGCCGTGATATTCACTAGGCGAATTCCCAGTTCTTCGAGAAGTGATAAAAACTGAATTGTCTCCGTCAAATCGATTTGAGTGGGTTCGTTTTGCTTTACTCCAAATCCCCAGCGGTACGGAATCAAATTCTCCTGAGATTCAGGAATTCCCGGACCGAGTTTTCCGCCGACTGACAGTGAAGGATCAGGACGAAACGGCACGGAGTCAAACGCAGAGAACCGCACGCCGATGTGCAATCCCGGCGCCATCGAACGGATCCCTTGCACTACCTCCCGCAAAAAACGCGTGCGATTCTCGAAACTTCCGCCGTACTTCCCTTCCCGCGTATGCGCGCTGAGAAATTCGTGCCCCAGATAGCCGTGGCAATGTTTGACGTCCACGAAATCGAAGCCTAGTTCCTCCGCCATTTTCGCTGCGCGATGAAAATCTTCAATGATCGCGCCAATTTCTCCATCGGTCAGAACGGGATAGTCGCGAGTTAATCCCAATCTCCGATCCAGGACCGGATGATGATAAAGGATGCGTGGCTCCGCCTTATTGTGTGCGTTCGGCCGGCAAAATCTTCCGGAATGCGTTAGTTGCAACCCGATGAGTAGGGCTTCATCGGATCCTGTCGTTCGTCGGTGTTCTTCGATCAGCACTTCCCGCAATGTCGCGAGCCCCTTCCGGGTGTGCTCCGCCGCGACGAGCTGATTGGGATTCGCGCGTCCTCCGTGCGAAACGGCGACAGCTTCACCGCCCCAGATCAACTTCCCGCCACTCTGCCCGAATCGCTTCCAACGCCGGATGGTATGCTCGCTAGGATTTCCATCCACAGTTCCGTCCCAACCCTCCATGGGGTGGACGGCAATGCGATTTCCAATCTTAATTTCTCCGCTCGCCAGCGGCTTTCGCAGCGGAGATTCGGCGCCGCGCACGAGTTCGCTGTCACAGGGAATATTCAATCCAAGTGCCTGGACGTGCTCTTGAAATCGCGCTACGCCCTTCAATGTTCCAAGACGCAATATTGGACGCCCGCTCATTTCGATCGTTTTCCTCCCGGCAGCATCTGTCAGGTCACATTGCTCCTATCCGAATTTCACATATTGAACGTGAAGACGCGCCTCTTGACAAACGAGGGCATGCTAAAGATTCTTTGTCTCGAAGTCGAGAAGCTTCTCAACTGAGTTTATTCGAAACGCCTAAACGATGATTTGAAAGCAGCCAAAGGAGATAGCAATGCCCGTGACGCGACGTGATTTGTGCTCGATGCTTCCCGCGGTGCTGATTCCAGCGATTCTTCCATCCGAGGCCCCGGCAGCACAAGATGATTCAATGCCTTCGGCAGTGTATCCGTTCGAAAAGCTACCGGTTCGAACGCCGAACGGCGCAGAGATTCGCGCCGTGCTGAAAGGCAAGCTCGCCACCGGCGAATCGCTGGAAGTCCATGAAACGATGCTGCCGCCCGGCGGCATGCCCCACCCGGCGCACCACCACGTGCATTCCGAAATGTGGCTCGTTCGCGAAGGAACCGTGGAACTCACCATCAATGGGACCAGCCACCGATTTGGGCCAGGCTCCGTCGGGTTCGTACATTCGAATGACGAACACGGGATTAAGAATGTTGGTACAACGCCGGCAACCTATTTTGTCGTGGCGGTGGGCCCCGGCGCAGCGTAAGAGGAGAGGAAACTTGGTCATAGAAAAAATCGGGGCGCCCTCCTCGAGAAGGCGCCCCAGTGCTTCCTCTTTCGTGTTTGGGGGTCAGAAGAGGATTTTCGCCGCCAACTGAGCGACGCGCGGATCACCCACCTGTCCGGCCCTAAATGTGCCAAATGCCGCATTGCCATTGATCTTGTCAAAGGCGCTGATTTGGTCAGTGCCATTTACGGGGCCTGTGCTGGTGCTCTCTGGAGCGAAGTTCGGGTGGTTCAGGACGTTGAAGTATTCGGCGCGAATCTGGAGCTTCCAGCGCTCCGAGAAGTTGAAGTACTTCGAGACCTGGACGTCCCAGTTGGAGGTCCTTGGGAGCCGAAGAGCGTTCTTGCCGACGTTGCCGAACGTGGGCAGGGCACAGTTCGGCGTAAACGTCGCGCCGCAATTGGTTTTGAGCGCCGCAGTGGTCATAAAGGCCGCGGGAGTGAGCCAACTGACGCACTTGGCAGTGACGCCGGCGCAGGAGTTAGAGCTATAGGGATCGACACCCGAAATGAAGGTGCCACGATCCTGGCCGATGCCTGTGCTCGAGAGTTCTGTTCCCTGCAGGACAGTGATTGGGCGGCCGCTGGCGGCGGAAACGATCCCACCGATTTCGTAGTCATCCAGCAGATAGCGAAGAAACGCGCCGGAACTCTTGACTCTGGGAGAGTGCCAGACATAAGAACCAGTAAAGACGTGCGTGTGGTCAAAGCTCGACGGTCCGTAGTCCATCTTGTGGCGGTTTGGATCGTTAAACGGCAGGGTTGAGTACCCCGTGTCGAAACCGGAAACACCTTCGCCGAACGGAAGGTCGTCAAGGCTCTTTGAGTACGTGTAGTTCGCCAAGAACGTGAACCCATGCGACATCCGCTTCTCGATCGAGGTCTGCAGCGCGTGGTAGCTCGCGTTGATGTCAGTAATATCGGCCTGCACGGTGGAGGAGAAGGTGTTCTTCAGGAACGCGCCACCACTGCCGATGAATACCGTGCAATTTGCCAAGCCGGTGCCCGCTTTGCCTGGAGCGCCAACTGAGGACGCACCGCATCCGGTAATGCCTAAGGGGGTTGAAGGATTGTAGTACTCGGTTTCCAGAATGTGCAGCGTGCGGGAGCCAACGTAGCCAACGCGGAACAAGATATTCGACGGCAGTTGCCGCTCGATCGTCAGGTTCCACTCGTACGTCGTCGGGACGTGATAATTGCCGCTCGGGTCGTAGCTCACGGCGATTTCATTGAATGGCGGAATGTAGGCGAAGTTTGTGGGTGCAGGGAAAGGGCTCGGGAATTTGGGATAGTTGGCGGCCTGCCCGCCATCGCAATGCAGACTTGCCTGTGTCGTAGCCTGCTTGCAGAGTGGATCGCTAAATGAGCCAGGACTCGAGGAAGCGCTCGGCGAGCTGCTGCCTGCCGTGGAGAGAATGAACTGGGGACTGAAGGGCCACTCGTCCACAAAGCGATTGCTGAGCATGCCCATGACGCGCGTGTCGTAGAAAATCCCCGCGCCGCCACGGAGACTGGTTTTGCCATCCCCGAACACGTCATAGGCGAAACCCAGACGAGGAGCGAGGCCAGTCCAATTCGTATTCAACGCATTCTTTGGCATGCTAGGATCGCTGGCAATGCCGTTTTGCGCGGAGAAGAAGATGCCTGGAGGCGCGTTAGGGTAGACCCTAGAAACGGTACCGGCGGCCATGGCGGCGAGATTGACCTGAGCCCAACGGTTTCCGGTGTCACTCCAGGGAAATGCGGGCTCGTACCGTAAGCCGAGATTGAGGGTCAAGCGGCGGGTGACTCGATAGTTGTCCTGGACATAAAAGCCGATAAAGGTCGCCCGATTGTTTTGGAATTCTCCAGCGCCTTGCTGGAGAGCGAAACCGTTGCCGACGCTGGCGCCGTCCGAGAGAATGCCCGCGAGGAAAAGCTGATACGTCCCCGGAATGCTACCTGTCGGCACCGCCTTGATCAAAGGCTGAGACAAGTAGTCATCCGAATTGCCGAAGCCGAAGATTCCCGGCTGGTTGAACTGGTTGTTCAGGTCGACCAAGCTGCGCTCCACGGACACGCCGAAGTGAAAATCGTGCTTGCCCTTTTCCCAACTGAGGTCGTTGGCCCACGTATAGTTATTACGAGTGAAGAAAGCGGCGGGGTTGTCGCCGAAAGAAAAGCCCCCTTGAACGCCGACGCCCTGAATGGCATTGGGAGTAGGTTGGAACGGGAGCGAAACGCCAAAGGCTGTGGCGTTCACAACATTTGATCCAGGGCCTCGGTGGGAGACTTCGCGCGAGTAGCTGAAACGGAAATCATTGAGGACGCGCGGAGAGAAAACATGGGTTTCGTGCGCGAGGAAGTTTTGCGCGGTGATCGCAAAAGTGGCGTCCGTGTAGGAGACAAGCTGCTTGGGGTTAAAAACGGCCGCCTTTGTAAAACGATCGAATTCGTAACGACCGCTCAGTTTGTCGCTCTGCCTGAAAGAATGATCGATGCGGCCAATGGCGGAATCGAAGTTCTCGGTGTCAGGCTTTGAGAAAGGCACGGTGGGGTTTAAGCCTGCCGGGATTGCGCCGACTAACGAGAACTTGCCGTTGGGATCAGGCTGACCGGCACTGGCATTGAACGCCGCGCCACAGCCAGCGACATTGCAGCCTGGGATGATGCCCAGCAAAGTAGCAACGGCCGGATCAATCGTTCCGGGGAAGTGCGCAGGGGGATTGGTAGTGCTACTTGGGTCTATGAACGGTCCGGACGCGAGAAAATTAGCAATGTCGGTCTGGCCGACAACCTTTTGGCTGCCGAGGACAAGATTACGGAATGCAGTGCGCTGATACCCTCCAAAGAAAAAAGTCTTGTCGTGGATGATGGGGCCGCCGAGAGTGCCGCCGTACTGATTGCGCTTGACGCGATCGGGAGTGGTGGGCGTGGCAAAGAAATTCTGGGCGTTGAACGCGGGATTGCGATTGAACTCGAAAGCATCGCCGTGGAAATTATTCGTGCCGGACTTGGTGATGACGTTGACGACGCCGCCCGCGTTAGATCCGTATTCCGCGCTGTAGTTGCTGGTCTGCACGCTGAATTCCTGGAGAGCATCGGGGAACGGAAAGGGCTGATTGACGTTCGTGTATTCGTCGACGTAATTGCCGCCGTCGAGCTGGTAACTGATCGAGTTCTGGCGAGCGCCATTTGCGGAGAAGGTAACGGCGCCCGGGAAGGTCTTCGTCGCTCCCTGATCTGCGCCTCCGTTGGGAGAATTGACGGCGCCGGCGACGAGCAGGGTGAGCTGGGCGGCGTTGCGGCCATTGAGCGGCAATTCGGAGATGCGCTGCTGCTCGATAACTTGTTTTAGCGTGGACGTGGAGGTGTCAACTTGCACGGCATTACTCATTACCGTGACGACTTCGGTCGTCATGCCCAACTTTAAGCCGACATTTACGGTGAGGGTTTGATCCGCGAGCAAGACGATTCCCGATTCCTTGGCAGTGCTGAACCCGTTCGCTTCGACGGACAGGTCATACGTTGCGGGTTGAAGTGAGGGAATGACGTAGAGGCCCTCGGGATCCGACATAGCGGCGCGGGAGAACCCTGTGCCCACCTGGACGGCCGTCACTTTGGCATTCGGGACGGAGGCGCCTTCGGGGTCGGTAATCCTCCCAGCAATGCTGCCGAGACCCTGCGCGTGCGAAATCACCGGAACGAACAGGAGCGCGAGAACAACGAACAAGACCTGTTTCTTCATTTCTGCCTACCCTTTCGAGGCGTGCCGGAGGGAGAGTCCGGCACGCCCCACTATCGACCATGGCGTAGCGGCAAGCCTCGACGAAATAGCTGCGCACAAAGCACCTGAGCTGAACAGGACGAAGAACCCACCCGACGATTACTTTGGCCGATAGTCACAATCAGCCTTTTGAATACCGCATTGGCAGGGACATTAGGAGCGCTGGCATCGTTTAGTCAATCTGGAATTTCTAAAGCAGAGGTTTAGCTGAACTAAAGTCGTGGCGCCGAGCGAACTTAGCGAAGCGACTGACAGAGTGACGCGGCGAAGCGAAGTGGAGTGATCTGGAGAAGAAGGCGTGAAAAGGACGCACCTGAAGATTCGTGTTGTGGGATACTCGGCAAGCCTTTCGGACGGAATTAGCTTGCGCGGCTTCCTCCGGAGAGCCTCGCGCTGAATTTTTTCATGAGAACGACAAACCACAAGACGACAGGAGTCGTGCGCGACGTGCCGCGGAGAAGATGGGCGATCTCCCTGCTCCTTGGATTCGGCGTGCTGGTCAATTATTTTGATCGCGTGAATCTTTCCGTTTCCCGCGATGCGCTGCAAGACTCGTTTGGAATTTCCGCGGTGATGTTCGGTTATCTCTCAAGCGCCTACAACTGGCCTTACGCGTTGCTGCAACTGCCTTCCGGGCTGCTCCTGGATCGCTTTGGCGTGCGCCGCGTCGGCATAATAAGCACCATGATTTGGAGCGTGGCTTCCTTCGCTGCCGCCATTTCTACTGGCATCGCGGGATTGTTTGGAGCGCGCTTCCTCTTGGGGATCGGCGAGGCTCCGACATTCCCCGCCAATGCCAAAGCCACCGGCTACTGGTTTCCCACAAACGAACGCAGCCTGGCTACGGCCATGTTCGATGCCGCGGCGAAATTTTCTTCGGCGATCGGAATACCGTTGCTGGGTCTTTTGCTGTTTCATTTCGGCTGGCGGTGGAATTTTGCCGCCACCGGCTTCATCAGTCTTCTTTATTTGGCGCTGTTCTATGGGTTCTATCGAAATCCGAGCGAGGACAAATTACTCACCGCGGCGGAGCGCGACTTCATCGTTCGCGGCGGAGCGCAGCCGGAGGATCGCGCGAGAGCGGCCAAAGGCGCCCCTCTCCTCTACTTGCTGCGGCGGCGTAAAGTGTGGGGCTTGGCGCTGGGTTTCGCTTCCTATAATTACACTTTCTATCTGCTCTTGACCTGGCTGCCGTCTTATCTTTCCACTGCGCTCGGCGTGGATTTGCTTCATTCGGCGCTGTATACCAGTGTGCCTTGGCTGTTCGCCACGTTCACCGATCTCGTCGTCGGTGGCTGGCTGGTGGATGCGCTGATACAACGCGGCTGGAACGCCATTCGTGTTCGTCAAGTTGTGCTTATTGGCGGAACCGCGTTCGGCCTTGGCATTCTGGGCGCGGCTCGCGCGCATACTCCGGTCGCGGCGCTTTTGTGGATCAGCATATCCATCGGCGGATTGTCCGCCGCCTCGCCTGTTGGATGGTCGATCCCGTCGCTGATTGCGCCGCGAGAAAGTGTCGGCACACTGGGCGGAATTCTAAATTTTTGCAATCAGCTCGCCGGAATTGCGGCGCCGATTGTGACAGGGTACGTCGTGCAAGCAACCCATTCCTTTTCGTGGGCGTTTGTGGCGGCGACGGTATTTTTGTTCGTGGGCATCGCTGGATATGTATTTCTGCTCGGACGAATGGAACCGATCCCGGAACCGGTTTGACTCTGAGATCATCGTGGTAGCCCGGTTCAACGTTCAGAAAAAAAAGCGGCGGCCCGTAGACGTGGTGTCGGGCTAAAATGCCGGGCGTTTCAGGAGGAAGAATAATGAAGCGTGCAGCTATCTGCTCTCTGCTCGTGGCTCTCGTCGTTGTTTGTTCCACTCACGCTCAATCTAAACTGTCTGTGAAATGGGAAGAGTTAACCGCCGCGGATTTTCGCGATGCCATCCAGCAATCCAAGGGCACGTGCCTGCTTCCCTTCGGCATCCTGGAAAAACATGGGCCGCATTTGCCGCTGGGTACGGACCTTCTCAACGTGCGCCACGCCTCCTTGCAGGCGGCGCAGCAAGAGTTCGCTGTCGTCTTTCCACAGTATTACTTCGGACAGATTTTTGAAGCCAAGCATGAACCGGGAACCGTCGCCTACAGCATGGAACTGCAATTGAAGCTGCTCCAGGAAACGACGGATGAAATGGCGCGCAATGGCTGCAAGAAGATTGTGATTGTCAACGGCCACGGCGGGAACGAGCACCTGATTCCCTTCTTTGCCCAGGCGCAACTCGATCGGCCACACGACTATGTCGTTTACGTTCTCGACGGCGGGCGAAGCCGCCCCGGCGGGCCACCAAAGAAATCGACAGGCATCGATTATCACGCCGGTGAGAACGAAACCTCGAACACTATGGTTTCGCGGCCCGACCTCGTCCACATCGAACGCGCCGCCACCGAATCCGGCACCGATCAGAAACGCCTGCACCTGCCGGAAGACGTATACACCGGCATCTGGTGGTACGCCCGCTTTCCCAACCACTACTCCGGAGACGGTTCGGTCGCCACGCGCGAACTCGGCGAATGGAACATGAACAATTGGATTGCCACCGTCGTCGAAGCCATTCGCGCCGCAAAGGCCGACGACCAGAGCCTCAAGCTCCAAAACGAATTCTATGAAAAGAGCAAGCATCCGCTTGATACGCGTCCGTAAATATCAGACCGCGACGACGCGTCCGGCATCGTTCAAATCGAGATCGGGTAATTAAAATGGGAAAATTGGAAATTATTAGCGGGACTTGCTGACTTGCTCTACCCAGCGGCGCAAGACCTCGAGGTGTCGAGACTCCAGATCGATAAATTCAACGCCCATGCCGATGCGCGGCTTGACGATCCGAACCACGCCCAACGCTTCCACCTTTTGGTCCTTCCGCGTCATCGTTACGCGAACGCGAGCGTTCGAGGCGAACGGCCGGCTCGTGCAGATGAACGCTCCGCCCATGGAAATGTCGGACGTAACACCGTCGGCCTTTGCGCCGCTCTCCAGGTCCAGCAGTTCTGCGTCTGCCGCAAACGGATAGCGGATACAATACCGCCGGTCGCGAACACCGCTGCCTCGCGTGTCGCCTTTCGATGTTCGGTCGTCCATGGAAATGACGTTACTCACACTCGTTTACGCAGGCCGCAAAGGGCGCTTGCCTATAAAGACTAGGTCCAGCACCTTTTAGTTTGCACCATAAATCCCGCGCCGAAACTTTTTCCAACCGGCCCGCACGCCAAAAAGACAACACTATCGTCCCTCCAGCCAGCGCCCAGGTTTTTGCCAGCACGTTATTACTTGGAACGACAAACCGTTCTTTCTCCCACCTGCCCGCCCCCTTATGCCGTGCTAGCCTGATTGCAGGACTCTTATTTATCACGCCATGGCCACAGAATCTGACGGACTCCGGCAAAGTGACCGCGTGCGGTTCCGCATGCCCGTTGAGGCATCGTGGGTCTCGCCCGCAGGTCACCCTCTCACGCAAAACGCCGAAACTCTGCTCGTTAGCCGTAATGGCGGTGTCATCCGTCTGACGGAAAAGCTTTCCATGGGCCAGGAGCTCCACCTCCGCCGCAACGTCGACGGCGACAACTGGAAAAAAACCCGTGCCCGCGTCGTGGCTGAAATCGACCAGGACCCGCCCAATCACTTCCTCTATGCCGTTCACATTCTTGACCCGCGCGCGGACTTCTGGGACATCGACTTCCCCTCCCCTCACAAGGGCGAAGAAGCTCTTGCGCGTCTGCTAATGGAGTGCAGCTTCTGCCAGCGCCGCGAAGTCGTCTACCTCAATGAGCTCCAGTTGAAATCCTTCGAAGTCCGCAAATGCGTGGCTCGTGTCTGCAAGCATTGCGATTCGCCTTCCATCTGGATCGAATCCCAATCTGAAATGCGCGAGCCGGAGAACGGCCCGTCTAGCCCTTCCGTCGAGGAACGCGTCATTCCACGCCGCAACCGCACGCGAATCAAGGCCCGCGTCCTTGCCTGCATACGCCACCGCGGGTTCCAGGAAGAAATCGCGGTCTGCGAAGATCTTTCCAAAGGCGGCCTCAGCTTTCGCAGCCGCAATCAGTATCCCGAAGGCACGCGCGTCGAAGTCGCCGTTCCTTTCACCCCCGGCACTGGCGCCATCTTCGTCCCCATCCGCATCGTCTTCTCCCAATCCATCGCCACCGCCGGCCTCTACCGTCACGGCGCCGCCTACATCAAGCCCCCTCTCGACGCCTGACCTTTCTGCCTCTGCCTCCCATTCTCGTGCCACAAATCAGTCAGCACTTTACCTGCAGCCCGGCGCACCTCATTCCGAGCGATAGAAGTCAACTGTTCGTAGCTGGGTTCAGCAGGAAGCTCTTCACCATCGAGAACTCCGGCGAAACAACGTCCTGGGCGGTGCCAGGCGATGTAAATGGGATGAACGATGGGATTAGCGCGCTTCCCGCTGCTTGAGAACTGGCCACGAACCGGTGCCGCGGCTGGTCCCAAGTCGACAAGAGCAGGATTTCCTGCCCCTCAGCAACAATTCCCAGAGACGTTTGTCCAATGAATTGGCCATCGGCTTGGAGAAGAACCGATATGAGGAACTCCTTCGAGCCCGGGACTCTTTCAAGAACCAGGAAGGCATGCACTTTCAGGTGATGACTTGGGCCGCTATCTTTGTCTTTCAATGGGAACTCCTCTCTAGGGTTTCTGGATCGGATTAGGGGTGGCCAGAAAGCCATGCTGTCCGGCCAAATTATAAATACCGACAATCTGGCCAGCCTCGTTTGCTCGAAAGGCCTCGGTGAGGAATGCTCCGGGGAAGTCCACGGTGCCGAAATTACCTGCAATCAACGTGAAGCCATGGAGCACCCCATTGCTGTCGTCGTAGAAGCCGCTAATCTCGCCCTTCGAAGTGATGCCGGAGGGGGCTGTCAAGTCCAAAACGCCAGGAAAGTCAATGGTGGAGAAGCTGCCCGCACTCAGCAGGAAGCCGTGGGTTATCCCGGAGACATCGTCATAGTTGCCGACGATTTGTCCCTGATCGTTAATCCCTCCGGCCACCGTGCCGACGGCACCGGGAAAGTCAATCGTGGCGAAATTGCCAGCTTTCAGCACAAAACCGTGAAAAATCCCAGACGCATCAATGTAGGCGCCAACAATTTTGCCACTGTCATTCAGGTCTTGAAGGATCGTGGCGGTGGCACCGGGAAAGTCGAAGATGGTGAACGCGCCGCGATCGAGCAGGAAGCTGCGCGACACGTTGCTGCTGTCTACAAAGCGGCCGCCGATGACGCCGAGGTTGTTCACGGCGAGGCCGCGCGTCATAATCGACCCCGGTGGATCAAAGTTTGTAAAGCTTCCCCGGTGCAGTAGATACCCGTGGCGCACATTGGAAGGATCGATGTAGTCCCCAACTACGTCGCCATGATCGTTGAGCCCATTGGCGCGAGTCCGGGTCGCGCCAGGGAAGTCGATGGCAGTGAAGCTGAAGGATGGACTTACCGCCGTGGCGAGCGGCGGAGCCGTCGTGTTCGCCGAGGTTTGAGCCAGGGCCACGGCAACTGAAAGAACAACTAGAGCCAAGACTGCTGAAGTTTTGTATTTCAAGGTTTCTTCTCCTTTTCATTGAATTTGGGGTCCCACTGGGCGGCTGTGGAAGCTGATATTCTGCCGTTGGCAACAACCGTCCAGAATCTCACCCATGGCGATGCGAAACTGCTTCCACTGGCGCGTTGCAAATCACTGCCGAGGCACACCTTCTCGTACAGCGTGTCTACGATTACGGGAGAGGCACGTTGTCGCCGGCAAGCAGGTTGCCGCACTGCACGCTGGTGGCATTGGCAACGTTGGCTCCGCCCGTTATCAACGATCTCGAATCGCAGAACAGATCCGTCCCGTTCCCACTGATCTGGGTCAAAGGATTCGACCCTGCCACTGCGACGGTCGACAGGTTGGCCACAACCAAACCGTGACCGCTCCCAGTAATGCTTGAACCCGCCAAGCTCGCATGAGAGTTGTTGGTCACGAAGACGCCCTGGCCTTGGCTGCCCGAGATGACCAGGTTGGCACCAGCACTCAGGGTGCCGCCATCCGAAACGAACACGCCCGCAGTGTTCCCACCCCAGGGCTGGCCAGGATTCGTGATGCGGAGCTTGGTATCGCCCAGGTTGAGCAAAGAGCCACTTCCAACCGAAACGCCGTCGAAGTTGGTCCCGGCGGGACTCTCAATTACCACATCGGTTGGCGTGCTGATTGGGAAATAGGAGTTAAAGCTTTGTATATCAACGCTCCCGCTTCTCGAGATGTCGATGCCGTGCTGCATGTTGCGAATGGCGGTGGTTTGCATGGTGACGTGTCCTGACGCGACAAACAGGCCCTCATGGAAGGACGCGCCTGTTGAGAGTTCTCAAACAAGGAACTCTCGATGTGCACGTCGGAGATGTCGACGACGCCAACCGTGGCAAAGCCGGGGTCACGGGCGGTGACGTGTGCGAGCGACACCTGGCTGCTTTCGAAGACAAAGATCCCAAACCCGCTGGCCCCGTCGACGGTCAGGTTGCGGAGCCGGACATCGATACTGTTCTGTCCAATCCCGATATCGTCTAGCGCGGATGCCCGGGAGTGAATGGCGAACCCATCAATGGTGACGCTGCGCGAAGCCGCGATCGATAAGACTTGAATAAGGAGGCCGTTGCTTGGATCCGTGCTGGGCTGCTGTAGAGTGGCACCCGGGAGACCTTTCAGCGTGAGGCCCTCGAATCCGTTGATTTGGACGTATTCGGTGCAGGTCCCGTTCACCAAAACGCTGAGCGGGGAGCGCCTTTCCAGCCTGGAGAGGGTGCTATTGAGGGACTGGCCCTGGTCGCAATTCACGACGACCGGAACTGGTATGACACCAATGCCTGGCACGGCCTGGGCATCCGCGCCCCGAGCGGCCAAGCCGAACATGACCAACAGAATGCAGATGCGCTTCATTGTGAACCTCCTCGTTCTTTTCAGGTTTTCGAATGTGGGCCTTGCGTGAAGCTTATGGAGCACTTCCAGGCTGGGCAAGCGACAAGGAGCGACAATCGCCTCCTCTGTGGAAGTGTCGTACTTTAACGCAGTATGGGAAATTGAGCAGTCATCGTAGCGGGTAAGGGGGCTGGCTGAAATTCGTGAGCCATCGTGTTGGAGACAAGTGACTTAGACGGACGATCTCGAGATCTCAGTCCGTCAAAATTCCGGTTGCAGACGATGCGCGAGCCGCGCTCGCATCACCCTTCTTGGCAATCGCGAAATGGCTCTATAATCTTTCGCCATGGACAACAAACAGATTGCCCGAATACTTCGCGAAACCGCGCAACTTCTGGAGATTGACGGCGCGATCATTGGCCGGTACCGGAGCTACGAGAAGGCCGCCGAACTGATCGACGCGCTGCCCGAATCCATCGAACAACTGGTCAAGGAACCGGAGAAGCTCAAGGAACTTCCGGGAATCGGCGACCGCATGGTGGAGCACCTGCAGGAAATCGTGAAGACCGGCGATTACTCGCTGCGAAAGAAGCTGCTGAAGAAATATCCGGCGACGATCCTGGATTTGCTGCAGCTTCAGTCTCTTGGCCCGAAGAAGGTGGCGTTCCTGTGGTCGCAATTCAAGGCTGGCACCGTGGCAGACGTGGAAAAGCTTGCACGGGAAGGAAAACTTCGCGACTTGCCAGGCTTCGGTGAAAAAAGCGAACAAAATATTCTCAAGGCGGTGGAAGTTTTCAAGAAATCCACGGGGCGATTTCTCCTTAGTACCGCCGAAGACGCCGCGACCGCGCTTGTGGCGCACATTGAAAAGGCGGGAAAGGCGGTCGAGTCGGTTACACCGGCGGGTTCGTTGCGACGAGGCAAGGAAACAGTTGGCGATCTGGACCTGCTGGTTACGCTCGCGGATGGGCACACGTCGCAGAAGCACGTCGACGCGCTGGCCAAGCATATCCTTACGTTTCACGGGATCGATCAGACGCTGGCGCATGGGGAAAACAAAGTTAGCTTCACTCTGGAGAACGGATTGCAAGTAGACGTGCGCCTGCTCGAAAAAGAGAACTTCGGCGCTGCCCTGCTCTATTTCACAGGCTCGAAAGAACACAACGTGGCGTTGCGCGGACGCGCCAACGACATGGGGCTCACCCTTAATGAATATGCACTGGCTACTTTGAAGGGTGAAAGGCGCGTCGCCGGCCGCACCGAAGAAGAGATTTATGCGAAGCTGAAGCTGGATTACATCCCGCCCGAATTGCGTGAGAATACCGGCGAAATCGCCGCCGCTGAACATCACAAGCTGCCGCATTTGGTCACCTTGAAAGACGTGAAGGGCGACCTGCAGATGCACAGCACGGCGAGCGATGGAAAAAACTCGATTGAAGAGATGGCGGAGGCCGCGCGGGAACTGGGGCACCAGTACATCGCCATCACCGACCATTCCAAGGCCGTCACGGTCGCCAACGGCTTGGACGAAAAGCGCATGGCCGCGCACATCAAGAAAATCCACGCTGCCAACGAAAAAGAGATGGGCATTCGCGTTCTTGCTGGCGCCGAAGTCGACATTCTGAAAGACGGCTCGCTCGACTACTCCGACGAAATTCTAGCGCAACTCGAAGTCGTGGTTTGCTCGATACACTCTTACTTCAATCTCGACCGCGCGGCCATGACGGAGCGCATGCTGGCGGCTATCGAGAATCCCTATACGCAGATCATCGCGCATCCCACTGGACGCCTGTTGCTCCGGCGCGATCCCATCGACTACGACATGGAAAAGGTACTGGAGGCTTGCGCCAAACACGGCGTGGCCATGGAGTGCAACTCGTATCCCGACCGACTCGACTTGAAGGATGTTTATCTCCGGATGTGCAAGGAACGCGGGGTCAAAGTGGCCATCTCGACCGACTCCCACAACACCGGCAATCTTGCGTTCATTCGCTACGGCGTCACCATGGCGCGCCGCGGCTGGCTCGAGAAAAAAGATGTGATCAATACCTTGCCGGCCACCGAGTTCCTGGCCGCCCTCCGCGCCAAGCCCCGAGCTGCCCGTGCTGGAGGAGGCCAGAAGAAGCGGGCGGCCAAGGGAGACTGACGCTGCGCCCATGCTTGTAGAATGCTTCCGGACTAGGGAACCTTTCCACCCGTCGTGTCGTATCAATAGGAAGAAAGCCATTTTACGGAGGGTACTGGATATGAAACCGCTTCCCCACTGCTCGGTTGCTAGCCGGCTGGGAATTGCCTGCGCGGCTCTGTTGCTGGCTTGCTCGGTCGGAGCCCCCGCCGAAGAAACTAGTAAGTCGTTTTCTTTTAACGTGCCGGGCCGCGCCAACGTGCGCGTGGAGACCAATGATGGCAGCGTGCGGGTCACGTCGGGTGACTCGAAGCAGGTCGAATTTCGCGTCGAATACCAGGGCTACGAACTGGGCAGGGATTTGCGCGTCGACGCTCACCAGGACGGCGACAAAGTGCAGTTGACGGCTCGGATCACCGGGCATTGGGGATTTTCCTGGGGCCACAATTCGCGGCGATTGCACATTGAAGTGCGCATGCCTCGCGAGGCCGACCTGCAAGTGGAAACGGGCGACGGTTCCGTACAGGCCGAATCCATTAATGGCACGGTGAACGTGCATACGGGTGATGGGTCCGTTAAAGCCTATTCGCTGAGCGGCACGATCGACCTTCATACTAACGATGGCAGCATCACCGTCGAAAACCTTAAAGGAGAAATTCGGCTGCGCACGGGCGACGGCTCGATTGAAGCACGGAACCTGGATGGCAAAGTGGAGGCTGACTCAGGCGACGGGCATATCCGCATCGCCGGCCGGTTCGATGCGCTGAACGTGAAAACGGGCGATGGCAGCGTGGACACGCGCGTTCTGCCGGGCTCCAAGATGGCTACAAGCTGGACGATTCGCACGGGCGATGGCAGCGTGGACCTGGTGCTCCCACCCGACTTCCAGACCAATATTGACGCCAGCACCGGCGATGGACATATCAGCATGGGCATCCCCGTGACGGTTGAAGGAACCTTCAGCAATTCTCAGATTCACGGCAAGATGAACGGCGGCGGCCAGCCTCTAACCATCCGTACGGGCGATGGCTCGATTCGGTTGAGCAAGAGCTAGTCCGAGTCACCCCGTACCATAAGCGCTAAAGGGGGAAAGTTACCTACCTAGTTCCAGTACTCGACTGATGTCAGCTATAACCCACACGTGTCCGTTTTTGGCGACTTCTTTTCACACCTTCGCACTTGTATCCCATTGAAAACAAATCATGTATCTCTGGCTTTTCGCATGCATCTTATGTAGTGAGTCCAGGAGCAAATGCAGTGATCGTTTACGCTCTTCTCGCTGCTGTAGTCGTGCTGGTGACAGTCACGTTTATCAGTTCTATTGATTTCTCTCGCACGCGCCGCCACTGAGCTCATTCTTCAGAGATTCGTCGTTCCCCATTGGCAGTTAGTCCCGTAAGACCTCTTCCCGGCGATACCTCTCGTAGAGCATAATCACGGGCTGACATGGCTGGCGCGACCACTAACGAACCGACTGCAGTTGCGGCACGCCCACGGCGTGCACGCATGTGGATTGTTCTCTTCCTGGTGTACACACTGATTGCCGTGCTCCTGACTGGGTACAAATACCTCGACGATCTCACGCGGCAGCATCCAAACACATTCTGGATGCGGGTTCTCGAAGAAGGCACCGGCGTGTACTCGGTCTTTCTGCTGCTGCCGCTGGTGTTCCGCTACGCGAGAATCTACCTTTTCGAGCGCAAAGGGTGGCTGAAGCTCGGCCTCTTTCACGTGGGTGCGGCGGTTGTCTTTTCGGCGGTCCACACCACGATGATGGCCGTGAGCCGTCACTTTCTTGCGCCTCTTATGGGTCTCGGTCCGTACGACTACGGCATCATGACTTACCGATACCCCATGGAGTTTTCAAACGACTTCATAGGGTTCACGGTGATCGTGGGCCTCTATTCCTTCTACCAACGCTTGCGGATCGCGCAGGCGCACCAACTTGCAGCCGCTGAACTCCAGACCAAACTGGCGCAAGCGCAATTGGAGAATCTGCGCCTGCAGTTGCAGCCACACTTTCTGTTCAACACGTTGAATACGATTTCGTCGGTCATGTACGAGGACGTCCGGGCTGCGGATGCGATGATCACACAACTGAGCGACCTTCTGCGGCTTACGCTGCGGGCCTCGCGCACGCACGAGATCCCCCTCACGGAAGAACTGGAAATCACGCGGCTCTATCTCGATTTGATGCAGAAGCGCTTCGAAAATAAATTGCGCGTGTCCTATTCGATCGACCCATCCCTGAACGAGACGCTCGTGCCACAGCTTATTTTGCAGCCGCTGCTGGAAAATTCGCTTCGTCATGGAATGAAGCCCGGAAACGGGGCGATGGAACTTTCCATCACGGCGCATCGCGAAAACGGCAGCCTGATCCTGCAAGTTTGCGATACCGGATGCGGTCTCGCGGCCAGTGGCATGGCGCAGGTGTTCGGCCGAGGGCTGGGGCTTTCGAATATTCGGGACCGTCTTGCGCATCTGTATGGCGAGCATCAGGAGTTTTCGATCGCGAACCGTCCCAGTGGCGGCGCGCAGGTGACGCTCCGCGTCCCGCTGCACACCTCGGGGCGAATTTCCCAAACTTCCGAATGAGCCCGGCGTTTCCATTCCGCGTCCTTATCGTTGACGACGAAGCGCCGGCGCGCCGCAAGATTCTTCGCCTGCTCCGCAATGAGCCCACTGTAGAGATTGCCGGAGAAGCGGACGGCGGCGAGGCGGCGGTTACGGCGATTCGAAAGCAGCGCCCCGACCTGGTTTTTCTCGATGTGCAGATGCCCGGGACGGACGGCTTTGGAGTAATTCAGTCACTCAACGCCGCAAGGATTCCGCTGCCGCGCGTTGTCTTCATTACGGCGCACGACCGGTTTGCGCTTCGTGCCTTCGAGGTGCACGCTTTCGACTATTTGCTGAAACCTGTCAGCGAAGAGCGCTTCCGCGAAGCGCTGCAACGGGCAAGAATTCAGCACGAGCAATCGGCGGACGGCTACGCTTCTCGCCTGGGGGCAATGCTGGAAGAACTGCAGCGCGAGAAGACTCTTCCCGACCGACTGCTCGTCCAAGAGGATTCACGCGCGATCTTCGTTTCAGTGAAGGAAATCTCCTGGGTCGAAGCGGACCGGAATTACGTGCTCCTGCATTGTGGCAAGAAAACACATACGCTGCGGGGCACGCTCGATACTCTGCAAAATACGCTCGATCCGAAGCTGTTCGTGCGCATCAACCGCGGGACACTGGTGCGGCTCGACGCCATCCGTGAATTGTTGCCCTGGTTCCACGGCGAATACAAAGTGATGCTCCAGGACAACACGGAACTTCGCTGGTCGCGCCGCTACGTTTTGCAGCGCCCGGGACTCTTGAAACTTCCGTGAGGCTCCCGGATGATCAGGAGACTTGCCCGTTCGTCCCCGTTTGAGGCCCACTTGTCCCGGATGTATTGCGCGTCACACCTTGCTTGAGATATTTCTTCCTGCCATGAAGAACACGATTTTGTCCCGCAGACTTCTCGTGGTTGCTCCTGTCTTGCTCTTATTGTGCCGGTCTTCCGATTGCCTGGCCCAAGTCAAGCCAGACGCGGGCTGGCCGACGTATTCGAACGATCCGGACGGAACGCGCTTTTCTCCGGCGCAGCAGATCAATCGTGGCAACGTAGGACAACTCAAGGTGGTGTGGACGTTTCGAACCGGCGCGCTGCCGCACGACGAGGAACTCGACAAAAAAGCCGCGTTTGAGACCACGCCCATTCTTGTTGATGGAAAACTCTTCCTGAGCACACCCTACGATCACGTGATTGCGTTGAATCCGGAAACAGGCGCGAAGCTTTGGGAATTTGATCCCAAGCTCGAGCTTCCGTATGGCTCTTCGGAAGTGACGTCACGCGGCGTATCAGCCTGGCACGACTCGCATGCCAAAGCCGGCAAGCTTTGCGTCCTTCGCATTTTCATCGGCACTCTTGACGCGCGCTTGATTGCCCTCGACGGAGCCACCGGCAAGCCTTGTCCCGATTTCGGAGTGGACGGCGAAGTTGATCTCACGAACGGCGTACGATTGCGCGACCCCGGCGATTATCAAGTCACCTCCGCGCCCGCGATTTTCAAGGATCTGGTCATCACCGGCTCCTCCCTGGGAGACAATCGCGCCGTCACCGTCGAGCGCGGCATTGTTCGCGCCTTCGACGCGCGCACCGGCAATCTCCGCTGGACCTGGGATCCCATCGGGCCGTGGGCTTATCAGACTACGCCGCGAACCGGCGCTGGCAACGCGTGGTCGACGATTTCCGTGGACGCGGAACGCGGCTTCGTTTTTATCCCCACCGGTAGCGCCAGTCCGGACTATTACGGCGGCATCCGTAAGGGTGACAACAAATGGGCTAATTCGGTGGTGGCCCTCCGCGCAAGCACCGGCGAATTCGTCTGGGGATTTCAAGTGGTTCATCACGATCTCTGGGACTACGACGTCGCGTCGCAACCGTCGCTATTCGCCTGGAAGGATGGCACGCCGGCGATTGCCATCACTACGAAAATGGGCCGCGTGTTCGTTCTCAATCGCCTGACGGGCGCAGCGCTCTTCCCTATCGAGGAACGCCCGGTTCCCAAAAGCGACGTTCCCGGCGAAGAGTCCTGGCCAACGCAGCCCGCTTCGGCCATTTCCCTCGTTCCGGAGAAATTGTCACCCGAGGATGCCTGGGGCAAAGACGCGCAAGAGAAACAATGGTGCACAGAAAAAATCAAGGCTGCGCGATCGGGAGATATTTTCACACCGCCGAGTCTGCAAGGCACCCTGGTCTTCCCAAGCAACGTTGGAGGAGTGAATTGGGGCAGCGCGGCGTATGACCCGCAGCGGCATCTGCTCTTTGTCGATACAAACCGGTTGCCGATTTTTGTGAAGCTGATCCCGAGGGAGCTGGCGGAAGCGCGGAAGAACGCCAGCGATCTAGACCGCTTGCATGGCGAATTCGCGAGGCAGACCGGAGCGCCGTTCGCGATGTTTCGCACGCCGCTCCTGGCGCCAAGCGGACTCCCCTGCAATCCTCCGCCGTGGGGCACGGTGGCGGCAGTGGACCTCTTCGAGGAAAAAAAAGTATGGGACGTGCCGCTGGGAAGCTGGATTCCAGGCATGAATACAGGAACGATCACGCTTGGCGGACCTATGGTTACCGCGGCCGGGCTGGTGTTCACCGCCGCGGCGATGGATAACTATCTCCGTGCGTTCGAGTCCGAAACCGGCAAGGAGCTTTGGAAATTTGAACTCCAGGCCGGAGGTCAGGCGACTCCGATGACGTATACGCTGAAGGGCAAACAGTACGTTGTCATCGCCGCTGGCGGTCACGGCAAACTGGGCACGAAGCAAGGCGACTACGTCGTCGCCTTCACGCTGCCATGATCAGACCGGATGAGGGAAACACATTCACCATGTCAGGCGCCAAAGATGTCCAGGCAGGAATGACTACTGATCAAGCGCCCGTTCAGAACAGCCAGAAGCCGGCGTTCCTCGCGGATGGAATGCCCATCGTCATCATGCTCGCCTTCGCAAACTTTCTGCTGCATCTCTACTTCAACAATCGGTACGGCTATTTTCGCGACGAATTCGATTACATGGCCTGCGGAGACCATCTGGGCTGGGGATACGTCGACCAGCCCCCGCTCATCCCCTTCCTGATCCATGTCTGCCGCGCCCTCCTGGGCGACTCCCTACGGAGCATTCGCTTTATCCCGGCACTCGCCTCTTCCCTGTTGATCGTGCAGACTGCTGCAATCGCCCGCGAACTGGGGGGACGGCGTTACGCCCTCCTCCTCAGCGCCGTCTGCGCGCTCATCGCACCGCAATACCTTTCCAACGGCAGCCTGTTGGGGACAAACTGTCTCGAACCCAGCTTGTGGATGGGCTGCGCCTACTTCGCCATCCTGGCCATCAAGCGAAATGATCCACGCTACTGGCTGTGGTTTGGCGTGGTCGCGGGTCTTGGCCTGGAAGAGAAATACTCCATTGCTCTCTTCGGCGTCGGCATCGTCGTCGGCCTGCTATTGACGGAGCAACACCGAGTCTTCCTCAACAAGTGGATCTGGCTCGGCGGACTCGCTGCCCTCCTCATCTTCCTTCCCAATGTGCTCTGGAACATCAAGTACGACTGGCCGTTCGTTCAACTCATGCGGGCCATCCGCGCTGAAGGCCGCGACGTGGTGCTCGGGCCGCTTCCCTACTTCTTCCAGCAGACGCTGCTCCTGAACCCCCTCACCGCCCCTATCTGGCTTGCGGGATTGTTTGGCTTGCTGTTCTCTATGCGCCTCAAGCCCTACCGCGCGCTGGGCTGGTGCTATCTGGTCTGCTACACGGTCTTCTTCGTGCTACACGGCAAGAACTACTACCTGGCTCCTGTTTATCCCATGCTGTTGGCCGCGGGCGCTGTCTTGATTGAGTCCGCGATTAATCGAAGGGCGAATGCCCACCCTCGCCTTCAATGGTTGAAACCGGCCATCGTGCTCGTCCTGCTGGCTAGCGGAGTACATCTTGCTCCGGTGGTAGTGCCGGTTCTCTCTCCTGACGGCTTTCTCGCCTACGAGAAATATCTTCCTTTCAAGCTCCCAGTCATGGAACACTCCCACGCCCGGGCCGCGCTGCCGCAGTGGTACTCTGACCAGTTCGGCTGGAAAGAAATCGCCGACGAAGCTGCTGTCGCCTGGAATCGCATCCACGCTGCCGAGCGCCCGGGCTGCAGTATTTTCGCGCAGAACTACGGGCAGGCGGGCGCCATCGATTTCTTTGGCCGGCGCTACGGATTGCCGCCTGCCCTCAGTGGCCACCAGACTTATTTTCTGTGGGGTCCGCGCAACTATTCGGGGAATTGTCTGATCGTGCTAGACGATTCCAGAGAGGCCCTGGAAACCCTTTTCGAGCGCGTCGAGTACGTGGGCAAGTCCGCCGACAATCGCTATGCATTGGAGCGCGAGATTCCCGTCTTCATTTGCCATGGCCCAAAGTTCGGATCCCTCGCGGAGCTCTGGCCGCGATTGAAAAAATGGCGCTAGGAATCCATCCTGGCTGCAGCCGCCTCACTATCCGATCTTTCTTGTGAACCGGGTGCGCTCGCGCGTTTCGCGACCACCAGCAGAGCGTACTTGCCTCCTGATATACAATCGAGCCCGGAAAAATGACCAACCAGAGAGGACACGGCCGGGGTTTGCGGCTCATCGCCGCTTTCAAACTCTTGAAGGGCCTTGCGCTGCTCGCGCTAGGCATCGGAGCGCTCAATCTTCTCCACCGGGACGTAGAGGCCATTGTGGTGCACTGGATCAATATTTTTCAGGTTGATCCCAATGCCCACCACGTGCGCCTGCTTCTCGCAAAGCTGTCGTTCCTCGATGACCAGCGACTGAAAGAACTCAGCGTTGGCACTTTCATTTATTCAGCTGTCTTTCTGACGGAAGGTGTGGGTCTGGCCTTCGGGAAGCGCTGGGCTGAGTATCTTACCATCGCCACCACCGCTTCCCTGCTTCCGTTGGAAATCTACGAACTCGCTAAACATGCCAGCATCGGCAAAGTGCTCGCCCTAGTGATTAATCTTGCGGTTGTTGCCTACCTGGTGCTGGAGCTCCGCCGCTTTCCAAAGCGGTCCTGAAGTCCGCAGTTCGACAAGGTTTCGCTAGGCGGCAGGCCCTATGGAATCGTTAGAGTGTACCCTTCGTGCACGGCCGTGGCGGTTTCATTGCCTTGATACCGGTAAACAACAATCAAGGTCTTGTCGGCGCCGATCGCGGGATCTCCGCCCAAGGTTCCATTTGTGACAGGGAAACTCAGCACGCCATCACGAACTCTGCTGCGAAGGAGCTCCGTAACGTTCACCGTTCTTCCCTGCACGCCGTAATAGCCGCGGATAATTTTCAGGCCATTCCAGTCTTCCCAGTCGCGGTCGCCGCGGTTCGGGCGACGATCGTCCCAATCATCTCGGCGGCCATTCATCATGCGCACGTCAAACATACGCACTTCCAGGAAGGCGCCTTCGTTAAAGTTGAATTCGCGTTCCTCATTCCGCCGATTTTTTGCAAAAATGCGCAGTGACTTATCTTTTCCGACGGCTGGATCACCGCCCATAGTTTGATTGTTTACCCTGACTTGGCCGTTCACGCCGCCGCGCCCAACCAGGTCTTTGAGAATATCGGTGACGTCATTGCGCTGATTCCGGAAGCCGTAATCGGCGCGCACGATCTGCCAGCCTTCTTCCTGAGCGCCCACGCCCATGGTGAAGATGGCGGCGCCGACAGCAACCATGAATACAGCGATAAGAAACACACCAAAACGCGTTGTAGGCTTCATTCAAGACTCCTTCAGGGCGCGCGGGCCCTCCGTAAGTGTTTCTTCCACTCTAA
>Ga0210407_10000995_pt1 | contig 28192 bp, 27 predicted proteins | sample IncBWC27MmetaG_FD_150860 | JGI IMG/M metagenome (GOLD analysis project Ga0210407, IMG submission 150860) | Forest soil microbial communities from Barre Woods Harvard Forest LTER site, Petersham, Massachusetts, United States - Inc-BW-C-27-M | ecosystem: Environmental > Terrestrial > Soil >...
ATTGGTCTGTTCCGGCATCTATATTTATGTCTATAGTGCTCGGAACCGTTCGGCAACGGCACGGCAGGCGGGCTAGCGTGCAGCAGCACAAAAGACACAGCACGGCGCATCGGGCTTCACCGAAAAATTTGAGAGTCTTCCGGGGGATTCGCTCCCTCCCTTGGCCCATTGCGGGCTTTCTCTCTGCATTTCGTGTGGACAGTGCGCGGAACTACAGCGGTTGAAGTTCGCGCGGAAATCGAGAGACGGACTTAGGAATTGGGAGGAGTGCAGTGGCAGCAACGGGCTTAGAGGAAAAATATGATGCAGTACGCCAGCTCATTGCCGTCGGCAAAGAGCGCGGCTACCTGCTGTACGACGAAGTAAACGATTCTCTTCCTGCGGAAGTGCATTCTTCGGAAGAGATCGACGACCTTCTCACTACATTTGAACGCAATGGCATCGAGATTTACGAAGATGCGGCGTCGGCCAAAGCGGCGCGAGCGGTTGAGGTGTCTTCGGACCACGGCGACCGCGATACAGTAGCGAAGGACGACGGACACGAGACCGAGGGCAGCGACCTGGATTTGACTCCGGGTTCGCTGGAAAAAACCAACGACCCCGTCCGCATGTACCTGCGCGAGATGGGCACCGTTCCCCTGTTGACGCGCGAAGGCGAAGTGACCATCGCGAAGCGCATCGAGCGCGGGCAACTGGTGGTGATGAAAGCGATCACCCGTTCGCCGATCGTCATCAAGGAACTGATCGCCGTTGGCGACGATCTGCGCAAGGGCGCGCGGTCCATCAAGGAAATCGTCCAGTTCGACGACGAAGAGCTTACCGAAGAGAAGATTGCCAACAAGACCAAGCAGACGCTGAAGTATATCGACAAGATTGCGAAGCTCTATGAACTGGCGCTGAAGCAGGCCGTCAAGCTGGACCACACGGCGAAGGCCAAGAAAAAGCAGTATGTTCGTGCCAAGTGGGAAGTGGCGCGGACGCGCATCGGAATCTCGCTGGAAATCCGCGACATCGATTTTAACCCGTTTGAGAAAAAGCGGCTGATCGACAAGATGCGCGGCACCGTCGAGCGCCTGCAGTCGCTGGAGCGCGAGGCCGGGCGGCTGGAGCGGCGCGCGGATGTCTCCAAGGGCGACAATGCGGCGGAAGCACGGCGCGAACTGCGCACCCGGCGTTCCGAACTGAAAGACATCGAAGAGGCCAGCGAGGTCGGGCTGACCGAACTGAAGCGCACGCTGACAATTATTCATCGCGGCGAAGCGGAAGCCGAGCAAGCCAAGAAGGAATTGATCGAGGCCAACCTGCGCCTTGTCGTTTCGATTGCCAAGAAATACACCAACCGCGGCTTGCAGTTCCTGGATTTAATCCAGGAGGGCAACATCGGCTTGATGAAGGCGGTGGACAAGTTCGAATGGCGCCGCGGCTACAAGTTTTCGACGTACGCGACGTGGTGGATTCGCCAGGCCATCACCCGCGCGATTGCCGACCAGGCACGCACCATTCGCATTCCGGTGCACATGATCGAAACGATCAACAAACTGGTGCGGACGAGCCGCCAGTTGGTGCAGGAGCTTGGGCGCGAGCCGACTAGCGAAGAGATCGCCAAGCGCATGGACATTCCGGTGTCCAAGGTTCGCAAGATCCTGAAGATTGCGCAGGAGCCGATTTCGCTGGAGACGCCGATCGGGGAAGAGGAAGATTCGCACCTCGGCGATTTCATCGAAGACAAGGCCGTGGTTTCGCCTTCGGATGCGGTGATTAACCTGAATTTGAAGGAGCAGACGTCTTCGGTGCTGAAGACGCTGACGCCGCGCGAAGAAAAAGTGATCAAGATGCGGTTCGGCCTGGATGATGGCAGCGAGCACACCCTCGAAGAAGTCGGCCAGTCGTTCGCGGTCACCCGCGAGCGCATTCGCCAGATTGAAGCGAAGGCGCTCCGCAAGCTGCGCCACCCGTCCCGTTCGCGCAAACTGCGCGCGTTCCTGGAAGGCCCGTCGCGCGATTACCTATAGAAACAGATCTAAGTTTTAAGTAAGCTAGACAAGAAAACGCCCGGCGATTGCCGGGCGTTTTGTTTTATTCGCGGTGGTATTCCGCAATCACTTCAATGTCACCGATTATGTTTTCGTTGAATTGTGGAAGATCCTCAGCCGGGATCCAGTATTCCTTGTGGATGGCGCTTCCGACCGTATGCACTTCGTAGGCGGAGAGAAACGAAGCATTCACGCGGAATAGAGTGACAAACCCTGAACCGGAATTCTTAGCGTTCCAATCCCGGGCAATCTGTGTTGCGTACTCTTCGTTCAAGACCGGATAAAAGATCGGTTGTTCCGGCAATCGAGGGGGAAATTTCTTGAATCCGCTCTGCTGGATGAGAGCAAGTTCGGTTGCCCCCACAGGCCTGTAAAGGGTGATCGGCTCCATTCCCGTCGTTCAGGCGGGCAGCTCGACGTAGGCGGAATAAGACTGCGGTTCGGGCACTGGCTGTCCTTCTTCACGCAAACCATCGAGATGGAAGGCGATTGCTTCTCGCATATTCTTCTCTACCTCCTCGTGAGAACGGCCGGTAGAGATACAACCCGGAAGGTCCGGCGAATATGCAGAAAAGCCAGAGGCTGCCGTTTCGATCACAATCAGATATTTCTTCATGGTTTTAATCCCGCTTGCTTCAAGACGCTGTTCAGCGTGCTAGGTGCAACATCGTCTCCCGGTTTGCCGGGGAGTGTCACCAGACCCGGCTTGGTCGGATGCTTATATTGTCTGCGACTTCCCCTGGTTCGCACAAGATACCAGCCGTCCTGCTCGATCAGGCGAAGGACGTCGCGGACTTTCACAACGCAACGATAAGCAAGGCGACTTGGGGAGTCAATCGCAAGTCATCTTAGAACGATCAAAAAAACAAAACGCCCGGCGATTGCCGGGCGTTTTCTTGCTTATACGATTGGGAACTGCGGACGAAGAGTTACTGTTCGTGCTGGCTGCCGCCGAACAGGTCCGACATCACGGCAACGCCCGGGTCACAGGCGTGGTTGAGGCAAGGAAGGCCAAATGCCGATTCGAGCGACTTCAACAGTGAGAAGCTGGTGTAAAAGTTCTGGCTTCGAACACCTTGCCTGCCGCTGTTGGTTTCGACGGTGAGGACCACTCTGTTTTGGTTCTGTGGGGGAAACAGAGTGTTCGGGGGAAGCGCGTTGTCAATTCCGCTGTAGTCGTTCTCATCCCAAACGATGACGATCGCGGAGCGGCCATCCTTCCAGGCGGGTGAAGTGTGAATGGCCCCCACCAGCCGTTCGATGGTCACGTCACCTTGCTGGATCAAGCCTGGATTCAATCCATACTGAAGGCCATTCGAGCCCGGATCGCCTGCGCAATAGGCGCTCTCGCCTCCCTTGCCGTGCTGGTCATTACATTGATTGGGCACGATAAAAGAGAACGAGGGGAGATCTCCTGTAGCCAGATCAGCGAACAGGCCGCCTGCCCCGTCAAAGGGGACGACATTCTTCATGCTGTTGTTCCGCTGATTGCCCTGCTGAATGTTCTGGAAGTAGGCAAATGGATTGTGTTTCACGGCATAAAGCGCCGTGTACGATGTCAAGGCACCTGGAAGGTTTGTGAAGTCGCTCAGATTGCTCACCGTACCGTTGCTATTGTTGACCCCATAAGCGCCCCCGAGCGGGAGACTTTCCTGGTAGGACTTCCAGCTCAAGCCAGCGTCTGTAAGTTGATCCGCAATGGTCTTGCCGACTGTGGGGCCCGGATGTACTGCCTTCACCCCGTCGATATCTGCGAGAAAGGCCGGGGGGATTTCGTTCCAATTGTCAACCGCGGGTGTATCGGCGTCAGTTCCGAAACTGGCAATCGGGCAAATCACACCGCTCTGGTCCAAGGTGACGCCCGGAGGCGGATTGGAGCCATCGGCGTTTACGGTCCCGGCCACAATGTTGGGTTGGCAAGTCGGGTTACCCCAATCCGGAGAATTGTCACTCCGGACGCCAAAGTTCGAGCCACCGACGATTTCCAGGTAATTGGTCAGGCTTGGATGCCCTACCGCAAAATAGTTGGTCGCGAGATTGACTTTGCCGTTCTGGACAATGCTGTTCAGGTACGGCTCGTTGGGGTTGCCGATGATCTGTTGATACCCATGATTTTCCATCATGATGACGAAGATGTGATCGAAATGCTGCACACCTTTCGGCACCGAGTGTTCGTTTGCAACAGCCGGACTTACGAGCGATGCAGCCGCCAGCAGCGCGGCAGCGGACTTCAGATTCCACTTCATTTTCATGATTTCTCCCTTTCCATCTTTTCCAAGGAAATTCAAAACCGGGATGACACTATCCGGCCCGGAGGGGACATGCGCAGAGCGCACCAGGCAAGCTCCGGCGATTAACCGGAGGCGGAGTGAAGCAGTGGACCGCGACAGACTGTAGATGGCTCGCATTACAGGTGGAAGTCGGAAATGTTACAGGCGTGTCAAAGCTGGGAGGGGCGAGCTGTGGGGAAAGAAAAGCTTGGGAAGGGCCGAGCTAAACTTCGGCTGGACGCCGGCAACGAAATTCGCGACCGATGTGTCGAGGAAATCCTTGCGTTTCCCTCGGGAATCCGCGAAATTGGGAAATCCAGCGAACGCAAATTCAGGTCAGGGTTTTGCGGATATCTGATGACTAAATCACAGAAAATACTCGGCGCCGTCATTCTCCTGCTACTAGGTCTAAGCCTCTATGGGTTCTGGGTTTCCCGAGAGACCGAAAGCTCGAAAGCAGCAAGAGCGGCTAGAAAATCCGCCAGCGCCGGTAAGAGCCTGGTGGACCAGACCCCGCTCAAAATGGCTCAGCAGCTGGCGCAGCTTGCCACATCTCAGAGCGAACAGGGATTGGCGAAGGAAGCGCTTCGGCTGGCGGACTACGAAGTGGATTTGACGTTCGACGCCGCGCTTCACGACGCCCTGCTGCATCCTCCACCGCTGAGTCCGGAAGCCAAGGAGATTCATGACCGCCTGAAGAACGCCGAGAATCTGCTTAATGCCGATCAGGACAAAGCCAGGCGGCTTTCCGAGCAACTGGTAAAGCTACCCGAAAATAAGCGGGATGCCATGGAATTGCAGCTGGTGCAGGCGCAGGCAGACATGGAACTGGACCAGGACGAACTGGACGACGCAAAAGTCGACTTTGCACGTGCGGGCGGCAATCTCGCCGATCGCATCCAGGCGCTGAAGAAGGAACACGAAGACAGCGCCCACAGTTCCGAAACCGCGATTCCAGCGAGCACTGCGCAACCAACGCAGTTCGGACTGGTGCACCAGGTGGGACGCTGGCTCGCGTTGCGCTCCGAGAAGCAGCAAATCCAGAATGCGAAGGACGTGTCGGATGCCGCGGCAGCGGCTCTTACGGCGCAGCACAACGCCTTGGACGATAAGCTCGAGGCGGAAAAACAGAAATCTCCCGATTTGGCGCAGCACTCCAAGAAACGCAAGGACGCGGCCAATGGGAACCCCCTGCCCGCTACGAATCGCACGCCCGAAGAGGCAGCCGCGCTGCTGCAAAAAACGGAAGAGGTCGCAAGCGACCAGAAAGTCGTCGCCAGCCTTAGCAAGCGCGTGGAAACACACAAGGAGCTTTCCACTCTCTACGGGCGATGGCTGCAACTTCTCACGGACAGGCAGTGGGCGGTTTTCCATCGCGCCATCATCGGAGTCCTGATCATCCTCGGGATCGCGCTGGTCGCGCTGTTTTTCAGCACGTGGATGAACTCCCTGGTCGGCCGACTTTCGATGGATCGGCGGCAGATTCAGTCGTTGCACACCGTGACGCGCGTTTCGTGGCAGTTCCTCGCGCTGCTCTTCATCCTGCTGGTAATTTTCGGGCCGCCGGGGCAGCTGGGAACTTTCCTCGGGCTGGCTGGCGCCGGTTTGACCGTTGCGCTGAAGGATTTCATCGTCGGGTTCATCGGCTGGTTCGTGTTGATGGGCAAGAACGGGATTCGCATGGGCGATTGGGTGGAGATCAATGGCGTGACCGGTGAAGTAGTAGAAATCGGGCCGTTTCATACAGTGCTGCTGGAAACCGGGAACTGGACCGACTCCGGCCATCCAACCGGACGGCGCGTGACCTTCACTAATAGTTTTGCCATCGAAGGCCACTACTTCAATTTTTCGACTACCGGCCAGTGGATGTGGGACGAACTCACCGTGGTGCTGCCAACGGGCAAGGATCCTTACCCGATTGTCGAAGCCATCCGCAAGAAAATTGAAGAAGAAACGCGCGAGAGCGGGCAGCAGGCGGAGCAGGAGTGGCGGCGCGCGGCGGGTTCGCGGGACATGAGCGGATTTTCCGCGGTGCCGGCCATCAGCGTGAAACCCGTGCTCGGCGGCGTGGAAGTGGCGGTGCGTTATATTGCGAAGGCCAACGAGCGATTTGTTTTGCGTTCGAAGTTGAACCGGGCGGCCGTGCAGCTTTTGGGCGGAAAAGAAGAGAGCTGGCCGTCGCAGGAATAGCGGCGAATTATTCGGAAGCGCCCGCGCGCCGCACTTCTTCGCTGGTCAATCCGTACAGCGGCGGAGTCGGCACCCCGAGCATCGAGAGATACAGATAAATCTGCCCGCGGTGGTGGATTTCGTGCTCGACCATCAGCCGCAACCATTTCCATTTTGTGATTTCCGCGTCACCCGGCGTTTTGCATTTGGTCTGCAGATCGGCATCGCTGAGACCGCCGAAAATTTCCAGAGATTCCTTGTGCAGCCGTTCCATGAAGGCCAGGATATTCTGGTGGCCATCGGCCAATTCCTTGCTATGGCTTTTGTACTGGCTGGGCTTCCCCTGCAAGTTTTCTCCCCACATGTAGCGTTCAGTGACCGCGATGTGTCTCAGCAGATCGCCGAGCGTGAATTTTCCTGGCGCGTAGGACCAGTCCAGCTTGTCGGCCGGAATGCAGCGGGCCACGCGCATAGTGCGTTCGCGCACATTCCCGAAATAGTGGAGAAAAGGTTTGATAGTTTGAATTTCCATAGAGTCCTCGAAAGTGTTCGTGCCCGGGACTACAAAAAAAGTCTAGCGCAAGAGGGCGCGGGCGCGTGAGGCGGAGAGTGTAGCGCCCGCGTACATCAGCGCGAGAAGGAAGAAGCCGGTGGCAATGCTGAAGCGTTGAGCGAGCCAGCCAAGCGAAAAACTCATCGCCAGCTGCAGGACGGTGGCGATGATGGCGAACGCGGATTGCGTTCGTCCCATGAAATGCCGCGGCACGATGGACATCAGCGAAGATTGCGCGACGATGCCGCCAAGCGCGCGGAAAAATCCGAAGCACCCCTGCAGGATTGCCGCGCCCAGCAGGAATGTGACGAACGGCACGGCAACGTGGCCCAGTGCCAGCCCGGCCATCACAGCGACGTAGAGCGGCAATCGCACCTTCTGCGGCAGTTGGCTGGTGATCAGGCCGCCGGCTATCGCGCCAATGGCCCAGCCAGCTTCGATGAAACCAAATCCGCGCGAGCCGGAATGCAGCACATCATTGGCCAGGGCAACGACCACCACGTTGCCGCTGACCACGCTGGCCATCAGGATCGCGTGCGTCACGCCCAGCGCCAACACCACCGGCTGGCTGCGCAAATAACCGATTCCCGCTTTCATATCGGCGGCATAAATCGCCAGCGAAGTTCCCGCTTCCGCGATTTCTGGATTTTCGCCGCTGCCGAGCGCTTGCGACGTTGCGTTCGCGGATTCGGAGTATTCCCGCGGATACTGGCGGTGATCGCGCGGCGAGACGTAGCCGCTGCGCAGCCGGTACAGGCAATACGCGGAGACAAAATACGTGAGCCCGTCGATCAGCAGGATCCCGGCGATGCCCATGTTGTCGTAGAAAAATCCAACGAAGGTGCCGGCAAGCAGCATGCCGCTCTGTACGCCCACAAGGACCGACGCGTTGGCGCCGGTGAACTGGCTGGGCGGCACCACTTCCTGCACCAGCGCGTTCACGTTGGACCAGTACACGGCGGACCCGGTGCCAGTGAGCAGCGTCATCAGGTAGAGATGCCAGATGTGCAGGTGCCCGCGCCAGGCGATGTAAGCGATGGCCAGCACCGCAAGCCCGCGCGAAAGATCCAGCAGTACGCCAAGGTAGCGGCGGTCGAGGCGGTCGATCAGTACGCCGCCGAGAAACGGCACAACGAGGCCGGGCAGCGTGACGACGATAACCTGCCAGCTCACCGCAACCGTCGAGTGCGTCGCCGACATGATGTACCAGCTGACGCCGATGAAATTCATCCCGCTGCCGAACAGCGAAACGAACATCGCCGCGAAAAAATAGCGGAACCCGCGCTGCTGCCAGAGCAACGACCAATCAACCCGGTGTGTGACCGCGGTAGCCATCGAGCCTTTCAGTTTACTATCTCAGGTGGGTCGCGCTCGATTAGCTGTACGAGGAAGTGAGGCGTCGAAATCAATGGCTCACTGGAATTATGGTTCCAGCAAAGAATTGTCCGATAATTTTATGCGCCAACCAGTGCAAGAGTAGGCGACATTTTTCGATGGCAGTGAGGGATTGTAAAATACAGTGACAGACATTTCCTGAAAGAAGCTCCTGGTCAGATCGACTCCCTCGCCGAACTCTTTCCCTCCCTCCGGAGATGTAAAGCTATACTGAATCTTACTTCTGCTGTTTCTCCTTCCAAACCTCCACTGTTTTGTGACGACCGCGACGGCCACCTGGCCCTGTCTTAGCAAATAACTCCCGCGCAGCAGGTCGAAGATTGCCGCGCAAAATTGCCAGACCACGAGAGCATTGAATGCCCAAAATAATATCGTCGCTGTTGTTCGATCCAGTTTGTGTGTATTACTAGGCTCAGCCGTCAAAAACAAAATAATTGTCTCAAGGAACAATAGGAAGGCGACAAGCTTTGCCATCTCCATTTTTGTGCGGGGTGAAAACCTGACGGAACGCGGAATCGGAAGAATCTCGATCTGTCGCTTGATCTCGTCGGCCCGCACTTTCGAAGTTGGTATTTTAACGAGCTCGCTCATATCTTCATTCTATAGGCATCGATCAAAAACCTTAGAAAATCTTCCCAGTTACAACTATGGTTTAGAAATGACCAATCTATTAAACATCAGGTCGTTGACTGTACAGTAACCGACGGCGGTGGAATGCGTGCGGCCCGTAACTGAGCGCCCGGAAAGGGAATACACCGCAGAGCTTTTGGCCGCTGTTCCAGAGATACCGCGTCCCAGCCATGTGTGATATTTTCCGTGAGGGTCCTGCGTAGCACTGGCAGCAGTAATTCTTAACCTCATTTGTGGTGGAGGAGTCCTCGATGGCTACTGTTCCCTCTCCTGTGGCGGAGCCGCAGGCTGGAATCTCTCCGTTTGGCCGCATCATCGGCACATTTTTTTCTCCCAAACCAACCTTTGAAGACATTGTGCGCAAACCCAATTGGCTGCTGCCCATGGCCCTGATTCTCCTGATGAGCCTTGCCGCCGTAATCGCGCTGAACAGCCACTTCAGCTGGCGCGACTACATTTCTCAGCAGATAGAGAAGAGCCCGAGAGCCGCGCAGCTTTCCGCGGAAGCAAAGGAGCGGCAGGTAGAAATAAGCGCGAAATACTCGCCGGTATTCGCCTACGTATTTGGGCTGGTGCTCCCGATCTGCGGCATCCTGGTGATCGCGCTAGTTTTGTGGGGCGCGTTCAGCATCATGGCCGGCGCGGGATCAAACTATAGGACGGCCCTCGCAATCGTCTCGCACGCCGTTGCCCCTGCCTCCGTAATAGGCACGATTCTCTTTATCACGGTGCTGTTCCTGAAGCCGGTGGGAATGTTCGACCTGGACAATCCCATCGCCACCAACGTGGCGGCACTTCTGTCGGACGACGCGTCGAAATGGCTCGTGGCTCTTTGTAAGAATCTTGATCTGCTCGAACTCTGGAAGCTGGTCCTTCTTTCCATCGGTTTTGCCGCCATATCTCCTAAAAAACTCCAGGGCGGCAAATCGTTCAGCATCGTTTTCGGAGTGTTCCTGGTTTATCTCGTTCTCCGCGTGGGAATCGCGTTCGCCTTCTCCTGATACACTGGAAGGGTGAATTTTTCGTTTGAGATTTTACAAAACGATCCGATTGGTGCGCGCCGCGGCCAGCTAAGAACGCCGCACGGAGTGATTGAAACGCCGGTGTTCATGCCTGTGGGCACGGCGGCGACGGTGAAGGGCCTGACGCAGGAAGCGCTGGAAACCCTCGGCGCGAAGATCATCCTCGCGAACACTTATCATCTGTATTTGCGGCCGGGGCACGCGCTCGTCCGCAAGCTCGGCGGCCTGCACAAATTCATGTCGTGGAACGGCGCGATTCTCACCGACTCCGGCGGCTACCAGGTTTTCAGCTTGGCGGACTTGAGGAAGATCACCGACGAAGGTGTGCGTTTCCGCTCTCACCTTGACGGCTCGGAGCATCTGCTGACTCCCGAAAAAGCGGCGGAAATTCAACTCGCGCTCGGTTCCGACATCGCCATGGTTCTCGACGAATGCATTGAGACGCCCGCGCCGCGAAATATCGCCGAGGCCGCGCTGAAGCGTACGACGGACTGGGCCAGGCGCGCGCGCCAATATTTCCTGCAACAAGCGCAACAAAACGGCCAACCCTCGCAGTGGCAGTTCGGCATCGTGCAGGGCGCGACGTTTCCGGATCTGCGCCGGGAAAGCGCGCGGCAACTGCTGGAACTCGATTTTCCCGGCTACGCCGTCGGGGGACTTGCCGTCGGCGAACCGCACGAAACCACCTGCGAGATGACCGCGGAAGTGACCGCGCTCCTGCCGAAGGAGCGCCCGCGTTACCTGATGGGCGTCGGCCGGCCGGAGCAAATCGCCGACTACGTCGCGCGCGGCATCGACATTATGGATTGCGTGCTGCCGACGCGCGCGGCGCGCCACGCCTGCCTCTACACCAGCGAAGGACGCGTCCTGATCAAGAACGCGCGCTACATGGAAGACCAGCGCCCCATCGATCCGCACTGCACTTGTGCGGTGTGCAAGCGCTACACGCGCGCGTATCTTCGGCATCTCTTCGCCGCTGGAGAAATCACCGCGGCCATCCTCGCAACCCACCACAATGTCCACTTTTACCTTGACATAATGCGGCAAATCCGAGAGGCTATCAGTTTTGGACAACTTGCAAATTTCGCATCAGAGCTGCGCGCGCGTTATCAGGCGGGCCCGGCCTGAAGCGAACCGCCCGGGACGCATGTAAGGCGTTCGAGGGCGCGGGCAACCCGCACAGGTCGAGTCTCAGCAGGAGAATCGAGCGGGAAGGGAAGCGGGAACTCACCCGCTGGAGAATGGTATTCTCTCCTTCCGGTTGGCGCTGCGGGCCGCAGGTTGTGCCAACGGGTCCAATCAGGAAAACTCGGAAAGGCATGGAACAATTCGGAACATGAATCTGGCAGCACTTTTTTTCTGGCAAGGCGGCGGCATCGGGGGAGGGTTTGGCGGTTTTCTGATTCCTCTCGGCCTCATGTTCGGAATCATGTATTTCCTGGTGATACTGCCGCAGCAGCGGCAGCGCAAGAAAGTGCAGGAGATGCTGGGGGCGGTGAAGAACGGCGATAAGGTCATCACCACCGCAGGCATCTACGGCACCATCAACGGCATGGACGGCGACACCGTGATTCTCAAGATCGCCGATAATGTAAAAATCCGCATCGCGCGGGCAGCGATTGCTCAAGTGGAGGCATCCGACGATGCGAAATAACTCCATGAGCCGCCTGAACTCGCGCTTGATCTCTTAACCATGAACCCTAATCTGAAGTGGAAAGCTCTTTTCATCCTCGCAGTCATTCTGTTGTGCATCTATTCCGTGATCGGCTATCCGGACTTCCCCACGTCGCTCACGGCCCTTAAGACCAACTTCGAGCACCAGATTAAGCTCGGTCTGGACCTGCAGGGCGGCACGCACCTGATCCTCCAGGTTCAGGTGCAGGAAGCCATCGCGCAAGAGACCGACCAGACGGTGGATCGCCTGACGACGGAGTTGCGATCCAAAAATATCCATTACGACGAAGTGCGCCGCGCTGACGACACACACATCGTGGTGCGCAATGTTCCTTCCGACCAGGCTTCGCAGTTTCGCGACGTAATCCACCAGCCGCAGTACGAAACTACCTGGGATTTGAGTTCCGCGCCCGGCCAGCTAAACGGATATCTGCTCACGTTGCGCCCCGGCGCCATTGCCGCGACTACGGAAACCACGATGAACCAGTCGCTCGAAACCATCGAGCGTCGTATCAACGCACTGGGCTTGACGGAACCCACAATTCAGCTGCACGGACGCAAGGACAACGAAATTCTGGTGCAACTTCCTGGCGAAGGCGATCCCGAGCGCGCTAAGGGGGTAATTCAGGCGGGGGGCCAATTGGAATTGATGCTGCTGGTCGATCCAACCCCTTATCCTTCGCAATCGGAAGGGTTGGCGCGGCATGGCGGGATTCTGCCGCCGGGAACAGAACTTCTGAAGGAACGGCCGGAATCGCACATTCGCCAGAATCCTAACGATACCAGCGAGAACTGGTTTCTGGTGCAGCGTCCGCCGGCAGTCACCGGTCGCGATCTGCGCAGCGCCACGGAAAACCGCAACACCGAAATGCCCGGACAATGGCAAATCAACTTTGTGCTTTCTAACGAGGCCGCGAAGCGCTTCGGTCCCTTTACCGAGCAAAATCGCGGCCGTCAGATGGCCATCGTCCTCGAGCATCAGGTCTACTCCGCACCCACGATTCAAAGCCGCATTGAAGACCAGGGCCGGATCGACGGCAACTTCAGCCAAGAGCAGGCGCACGACCTCGCGCTGGTGCTCCGCGCCGGTGCCTTGCCCGCCTCGATCAAGTATCTGGAAGAGCGTACTGTCGGGCCATCGCTCGGCGCCGATTCCATCCGCCATGGCGTGCAAGCTTCCATTCTCAGCTTGGTGGTCGTCATGGTGTTCATGGTGTTCTACTACCGATTGTCAGGCGGGAACGCAGTGCTGGCGTTAATCATCAACCTGGTTATTCTTCTGGCGGCGCTGGCCATGTTTGGCGCCGTGCTGACCCTGCCGGGCATCGCGGGCGTGATTCTGACCATCGGTATGGGTGTGGACTCAAACGTTCTGGTCTTCGAACGCATCCGCGAAGAACTGCGCAACGGCAAATCGGCAGCAGCCGCGGTTGACGCGGGCTTCTCAAAAGCGTTCCTGACGATCATCGACACGCACGTAACCACCGTGGTGTCGGCCTTCTTCCTGTTCATCTTTGGGACCGGCCCCATCAAGGGATTTGCCATCACCCTGACCGTCGGTTTGATCGCCAACGTCTTCACCGCGATCTATATCTCGAAAACGATTTTCCAATACCACTTGGCCAAGATGGATCGCCAGGCCGAGTTGAGTATCTAGGTACAGCCCTAAGGTTCCGGTACTACCCCATCTTTTGGGGAGTGGGAACAAACAGCTGAATAGTGGAGTCTAAAGAAGGGAAGCGCAAAAGGCATGATCGAGCTCTTTAAGCAGCCCAATCTCGACTGGATGGGTAAGGCCAAGTATTTCTTCGCCTTGAGCGGTGCTTTGCTGGTTATCGGCTGGGCGTCTATTTTCTTCCGCGGCGGCATGAAATACGGCATTGATTTCCGGGGTGGCACCGACGTGGACGTACGATTTGCCAAAGCGCCCGATGTCGAACAACTTCGGAACGGTTTGAAGGCACAGGGTTTGGGCAACAGCGAAATTCAAAGCATCAGTGACATCGCCAATCCGAACTCCAACGAAGTTTTGATCTTCGTGGCCCAGGTTGGGGAAGGCGATCAGGCACTCGACGAAGCCAAGGCCAAGGTGCTCAGCGCTCTGAATGCCACCTATGGGGTTTCCAGCACCGGCAAGCAGGACTTCAATGCGGCTACGCCAACTTCGCTGGCGAAATTCTTGTCGGAGAAAGATCCGCTCGCGCTTTCCTTGGGTGCGGGAGACAAATATCAGCAACTGGCAAGGACCATCCTTGCCTATCGCGATAAAGACATGAACGGCGTCCTCACAAGTTTGGACGATCTCTCCAAGGTTAACGGTGTCACGCCTGCCGTGGTTTCCGCGCTCAAAGACGGCTTCTCCCCGGCACCTTTCGCCATTCGCAACGCCGAAATCGTCAGCGCCAAGGTGGGTGGCGAACTGCGCAATCAGGCCATTCGAGTTACCCTCTATGCTTTGGCAGGCATGCTGGTATATATTGCATTCCGGTTCGAGTGGGTCTATGGAGCCGCGGCGGTCTTGGCGGTTTTCCATGACGTCCTGATTACCCTGGGTCTGTTCAAGATTTTCGGATTTGAAATTTCGCTGACGGTCATCGCAGCTTTGCTTACCCTGGTCGGTTATTCGATGAACGATACTATCGTCATCTTTGACCGCATCCGGGAAAACAGCCGCTTGCTGCGCAAGGAGCCTTTCGCGGACATTGTCAACAAGTCGATCAACCAGACATTGTCGCGAACGATTCTGACCAGCGGATTAACCTTTCTCACCGTGCTCGTCCTGTTCCTGATGGGCGGCCAGGTGCTTCGGGCATTCGCTTTTGCCCTGGTGGTGGGAATCGTGGTAGGAACGTACTCCAGTTTTGGTATCGCCGCGCCGCTCGTCGTCGCCTGGAACAACTGGCGAGGGCAGGGCGGAGTAGCAAGCACCGGAACCGCAGCCGGCAGCAGACCCCGGGGCAACGAGGGCGGGCAACCGCGCCTCGCGACTTCTGGGAGGAGGTAGTCATCACCCATGTTTGAAGAAATGGTCGTATCCACTTCGACGAACAAGAAAACGAACAAGCCCTGGACCGTTTTTATTTCCATGGCCGTTCAAGTCCTGTTCCTCGCCATTCTGATCCTGATTCCTCTGATTTATACGGAAGCGCTGCCGAAGACGCTCATGTCTTCGATTCTGCTCGCACCGCCTCCGCCACCTCCTCCTCCGCCACCACCGCCGGCCGTGCAGGTAATCCACAAGCCTGTGGCACACTTGATGGACGCCGGCAAACTGGTGACCCCGAAGGCGATCCCGAAGGACCTCAAAGTTATTAAGGAAGAAGCCGAGCCGCCCGACATGGGTGGAATGGCTGGCGGCGTTCCCGGCGGTGTTGCTGGCGGCTCCTCCGGCGGCGTCCTCGGCGGTGTGATCGGTGGCGCCGGAATCGCGCCTCCCCCTCCAAAAGCTGCGCTGAAGCGTGTGACGGTTGGCGGTAACGTGCAGGCCGCGCGCCTGGTCAACAAAGTTACGCCTCTCTATCCTCCCCTTGCACGCCAGACCCGCATAAGCGGCACGGTAAGGCTCCACGCCATCATCGGGAAGAACGGCGCGGTGGAACAGTTGCAGGTGGTTTCGGGACATCCGCTCCTTGTGCAGTCCGCACTGGATGCTGTCCGGCAGTGGCGCTATCAGCCAACACTGCTGAACGGTGATCCGGTCGAAGTGGACACCGAAATTGACGTGGTTTTCTCTCTGGCACAGTAAGTTGTTCAACGGGGCGGCGCGGGTGTCGTGGGACGTACGCGCCGGTCTGAGTCCGCAGTCGAATTAACTCACTTGTGGGTCCGGCTCGCCCGGCGCCCCTCGGAAATAAGGAGCAAACGAATGTTAGCAACTTTGTTTATTTACGCGGTGTGGCTGCAGGAGGCCGCGACTTCATGGGACCTGCGTTCCATGTGGACCTCCATGGGGCTCCTCGCCAAGGTCGTAGTCGTTATCCTCTTCATCCTCTCGGTGTACTCGTTCGGCGTCATGATTGACCGCTTCCTGATGTACAACAACGCGCGCAAGCAGTCGCGTTTGTTCGTACAGCAAGTTGCCGGCGCTCTCAAGGACGGCAAACTCGACGAAGCAATCGCCATCGCCGAGCGCAACAAGAAAAGCCACATCGCCAAGGTTGTCGCCACCGGCCTTTCGGAATTCCAGTCGGCCTCGCAGCAGGTTTCCGACGCGGAAGTTATCGAAGCCGCGAAGCGCGGCCTGGAGCGCTCCGTTGCCATCGTGCACGCGGAAATGAAGCGCGGCCTCTCGGCCCTCGCCACCATCGGTTCGACGGCTCCGTTCGTCGGACTGTTCGGCACGGTCGTCGGCATCTTGAACGCGTTTAAGGGCATTGAAAGCCAGAAGGCAACGGGTCTCTCCGCGGTCGCCGGCGGTATCGCCGAAGCGCTGGTCACTACCGCGTTCGGCCTCCTCGTGGCCGTGCCCGCCGTGTGGGCCTACAACTATTTCACCAACAAGGTTGAAGCCTTCGACGTGGAGATGGACAACTCCTCCATGGAGCTGATCAACTACTTCATCCTGCGCCGCGGCGCGACCAAGAAGTAACACGGAAGAAGGAAATCTATGGCTTATAAGCCGCAAGCCGGTCCGCAGATGGCAGCGCCGAACGTGATTCCGATGGCGGACATCATGCTCGTGCTGCTCATCATCTTCATGGTGGTCACCCCCATGTTGCAGAAGACCCATCAGGTCGACATGGCCACGGCGAAGAATGCCCGGGACATGAAGGACGCCGACAAGGATGACGCGATCGTGGTTGCGGTCACCCGCGACGGCAGCCTCTACATGGGCAACACCAAGATCAAGAAGGAAGAAATTACCGGCCAGATCAAGGATCAGATCGCCAACAAGCTGGACAAGACGGTTTACGTCAAAAGCGACGCGCGCGCCAAGTACGGCGACGTCGTCGCCGTCGTGGACGAAATCCGGTCCGCGGGCGTAGACCAACTCGGGTTGCTGACGGAAAAGGTTCAGGCCGGAAGTACACCTAAACCTCCAACTCCTGACGCGCCGGCCAATCCCGGCGACTAAGGACGCAGTAGCGATTTTGCTGTACGCTCATTCGTTTGCTGAAGTTCGCGCCTCCGCGCCGGATCCCACCCGGCGCGGAGGCCAAACTTCCAAGAAGGTGAGCGGCGGCACGACAGGAGATCTCGCAATGGGGATGGATGTAGGTAGCAGTTCGGGAGCAATGGCAACACCTAATATCGTGCCGCTGATCGATATTCTGCTGGTGCTCATCATTATTTTCATGGTGATCACGCCTCTTACACCAAAGGGTATGGATACCCTTGTGCCGCAGCCTTCTCCGGACAAGCAGCAGAACCAGGATCTGGAGAACAAGACGGTCGTGGTCCAGGTTTTGAAGGGCGACAAGCTCAAAATCAACAACGAAGACGCCAACTGGGATACCCTCGGGCCGCGCATCGAGCAGGTGTTCAAGGATCGTGCCGAAAAAGTCGCCTTCGTCAAGGGCGACAACGATGTTTTGTTCATGTCCGTGGCGCGCGCCATTGATATTATGCGCGGCGCGGGCATCGACAAGGTGGGGTTGATCACTGCCAAGCTCGAAGCAGGGCAGTAAGCACGCACTCGGTTTTCGTGCACGGATGTGGGAGTCCTCCTCGCAGGGGAATTTCGCTTCGCGAGGTGACTCATGGCAATCGGGCTTGTTACGGGCAGGCGCGGGATCGTCTCCGATGTGAATGTGGTTCCGCTGATCGACATTCTGCTGGTGCTGCTGGTCATCTTCATGATCATCCCGCATCGCCAGAAGGGGCTGGACGCGGCAATCCCACGGCAATCCGATGGCAATGGCCCGGACTTATCAGCCGAAACCATCATCGTGCAAATTGCGTCGAATGGTTCGGTGCGGATCGATCAATCGGGAGTACAGCTCGATCAGTTGAGCGCTCAGCTCCAGGAAATTTTCGCCCGGCGTTCCGAGCGGGTTGCGTTTCTTCAAGCGGATCGTTCGCTGGAATTTCAAGCGGTTGCGCAGGTTCTGGACCTCATGCATTCGGCGGGCGCCACACCCATCGGGTTGTTGAGTTCAGAACTGGAAAAAAATCGCTGAACGTGATGGAATGGCCCCAGTGGGCGGATGTGAATCCTAGCAGCGGCGGGAAAGCCGGCCGCGCTTATCAGGGATGGTTGCTTCAATGACAGATGCAATAGTGTCACGGGAAATCCCTTCGCGGTTTTCCCGCACAGCCAGCCGGGCGTTTGCCGTGGCGGCGTTGTTGATCCTTGCGGCCGGCGTTTCGGGCTGCAATAAATTGCGAGCACGCGATCTTCTGAACAAGGGCGTTGCCGCCTTCAAAGAAGCGCAATTCGACAAGGCGGTCGAAAACTTCAAGGAAGCGAAGGAACTGGATCCCGATCTCTTGAACGCCCGCTTGTACCTGGCCACGGCCTACGCGAGCCAGTACATTCCCGGTGCCCCGTCGGAAGAGAACAAGCGCCACGGCGAAGAAGCCATTGCCGAGTACAAAAGCGTGCTGGAAAGAATTCCCGATAATCTGAGCGCAATCGACGGGCTGGCCTCCATCCTCTACCAGATGGCCGGGCAGCCGTTCGACCAGAAGAAATTCGAAGAGTCCAAGAGCTATCACCAGAAGCATATTTCCCTGAAGCCGCAGGATCCGCAGCCGTATTACTCCATCGGCGTGATTGACTGGGCGATCGCCTATCGCGGCAACACGGAAATGCGCGCAGATTACAACAAGGCGCACATTAACAAGCAGGTGAAGGATACCGACCCGCTCCCGCCGGATGTACGGATGGCCTACACGCAGAAGTATGGCCCGCTGGTGGACGACGGTATCGCCAGTCTGCAGCAGGCTACCAAGATCAATACCGAGTATGACGACGCCATGACTTATCTCAACCTGCTCTATCGCCGCAAGGCTGACATGGTGGAATCATCCGCGGAGCGCGAAGCGCTGACCAAGCAGGCCGACGATCTGCTCGATAAGGTGAAGGAAATCAAGCAGAAGCGCGCCGAACAAGCGGAACAGAAACCGGCCTCCTGATCGCCTGAAAACGGCCTAATTTTCCAAGACCCCGGCCTCGCGGCCGGGGTTTTTCTTTTGTTGGCCCTAATCTTCAGACAGTCGCTTTGCGACCTGGCACCCGCCGGAAACGCCTTCAGCAGTCTGTCATTACCTTTCTCTTGTCTTGACGCAGTCGATAGCGTTAGAATCACCTAACTAGAGCGGCTAGCCGATACTGGTAAGAACCGGCTGCGGATTGGAGCCTGACCATGGGAGTCGCGGACAGCATCGGAATCTTGAGCTATCGGGCCGGGCAACCCTCGGCAGAAAACGAAAATGCGCACGCCTGCATCGCCCGCATGTCCAATCCCGAATTGCTGAGGTTCGGGGTAAATGCGAAATTTCGCTGTTCTGAGGCGGAAAATTCGGATGACCCGCCGATGAAAAACTTGCTCATGCGACTGAACCTTGCGCGCGTGGAATGGAACAGGCGGCATCCCAAGTTGCCACTCCGCGACTCGTTTTAGACGATTCGTGACCGCCGTTTTCGGACACCCGAACCCTGCTCAGTGCGCGATCGCCGCTCATTTTGACGGGAAGCTTACGGCGCTTTGCCGATCCACCACAGGACCGTAGCCACGATCTTCCACGGCTGTTTGGCGGTGATGGTCACCGCCTGATATTCCGAATTCTCCGGAACCAGAACCGCGGTGTGGTCGTACAGGCGCAAGCGCGAGATGGTCAAACCCTCATCCTTATGCCAGGCAATTACAATTTTTCCGTCCAGTCTGTTCTGTTCGATCTGGGAAGAGTCGACGGCCACCACATAGCCGTCTTGGATCAGCGGGGCCATGGAGCTGCCCCGTACCCGCAAACAGCTCGTATGCGCGGGGTTCGGGCACCAATCTTTCGGGGCGGCCATCATGTTCTCAATCGGCGCCTCGCTCAGCAAATGCAGGTCGTCGCCCTTCTCGCCGGGTGATGCGGCCACCACCTTTAACATGGGCAAGGCAACAAGTTGAATTTTTTCCTGGGGCCTTCTGGGGCCGGTGCCGGCGCTGACGATTTCGAAATTCTGCAGTTTGGAAACCCGAGTGTTGCGCTCCAGTGTGGGCAAAACACGCAGCACATTCTCGGTGCGGAGGCCGGCGCGCTCCCAGAAATACCAGCAGGATGCCTGAGGGGCGAGGTTTCCCAACCCGATGTATCCGTGCGAAGGCGGCTCCTGCGCGCCGCGTTCCCAGCGGGAAACAGCCATCGCGGAGAATCCGAGCCTGGAGCCAAAGTCGGATTGATTCAGATTAAGGCTCAGACGCAGGGCACGAATGGCTTTCGCCCAGGGGGGCCTGCCGGATGCGGGTGATTTCCGGAGCATGAGGAATGTCAATTCCAGTCAGCACTGTACGCTAGCGTACGCCCCAGCGCAACTGTTCCGCCGCACGATGCATGTAACATTTTCGACTAGCCATGCACGGTAAAAGGGGCTAAGGTAAGGCTGCTGGCTCGGATTTCTCTTCCGCCCAGTTCGAGCCAGCTTCTCCCACAATCTCGATGAATTTCGCAAAGGAGCCAGGTGACCAGACGCGCCGCGCTCACGAACGGAATTCTGCGAAGTTTGCCCCCCAAGGAATTCAAAGCCATATTCCCCAGACTGGAAGCGGTGCAACTGTCACTGCGTTCGATTTTGAACGATTCTGCCAAGCCGATCGCCTACTGCTATTTCCTCTCCTCCGGACTGGCCTCTATCCTCACCGTCCTTGAAAGAGGCAAAATCGTGGAAGTCGGCCTGACTGGTGCCGAGGGCTTTGTCGGTTTGCCGTTGCTGGCCGGACTGAGGACCAGTGCCAACCGGGTGATTATCCAGGTTGCAGGCAGCGCGTTCCGGATTAGCGCCGCCAACATGATCGCCGCCTTGAGCGAATCCCCGGTTCTGCGTAAAAGGCTGAATCAATTTAGCCAGGATGTCGCGGTGCAGTCGTCGCAGATTGCGGCGTGCAACCGGTTGCACCACGCCAACCAACGGCTGGCGAGATGGCTGTTGATGTCCCAGGACCGGTTGGGCGGTAATCGGATCCTTCTCACCCAGGAATTCCTCGCCCACATGTTGGGAATGCGCCGTGCGAGTGTCAACGTCGCGTTGGGGTTTCTGCAGAAAGAACGACTTATCACGTTTATCCGTGGTGCGGTTATCATTCGGGACCGTCCGGGGTTGGAGGCCGCTTCCTGTGAATGCTATGCCGCCATCATCCGGCACCAGAAGCGCTGGCAGAAAGAATCCTGGTGACGGGCGCGACGCGGATATGGCCCGTCACCAGTAATTGAACGGAGTTCTGCCCCTATTTCCAACGAACAATTTCTCGCCTCCGTAAAACGCCAAAAAACCGCCTTAATAGCGGGTTTTGGTATACTGGGGAATGCCGTCGCCCGCCAATATCCCTCTGAACTTTAACCGTGACCGGACCCAGCGGCAGTTGAATACCCGCCTCGAAGAATTGCTCGAAAAGCTGCGCACCAACCGGCCCTCGGAAGACCCGTGGCCGGTGCGGCGCGCGTTCGAAATCGCCTCCGAACGCCACCACGACCAGTTCCGAGCTTCGGGCGACCCCTATGTCTCCCATCTCCTGGAAGTGGCCCACATCCTGGCCGACATCCGCATGGACGCCACCACATTGGCCGCAGCCCTGTTGCACGACGTCATCGAAGACACCGAGTTTCCCGTTTCTCGCCTCGAAGAGCGCTTTGGGGGCGAGGTCGCGCAACTCGTCGAAGGCGTCACCAAAATCAGCCGCCTGAACATGATGGCTCCGGAAGCCCGCCAGGCGGAAAACGTCCGCAAGATGCTGCTGGCCATGGTGCAGGACGTCCGCGTCGTGATGGTGAAGCTTGCCGACCGCCTGCATAACATGCGAACCCTGGAATTCCTGGAGCCGCCCAAGCAGCTCCGCATCGCTCGCGAGACGATGGACATCTACGCCCCCATCGCACACCGCCTCGGCATGTCCGTCATCAAGGGTGAGCTCGAAGATCTTTCCTTCCGTTACCTGGAGCCCGACGCTTACTTTTCTCTGCAGAAGCAGTTGAGCGACAAAGCTCCCTTCCACCAGCGGTTTCTCGAAGACGTCCAGAACACCATCCGCACCAAGCTGGTGGAAAACGGCATTCCCGCGGAATTGGAAGCACGCGTCAAAGGTCTCTATTCGCTGCACCGCAAAATCATTCGCCAGGAGCGCAACCTCGATCAGATTTACGATTTGCTGGCCATCCGGGTCATCTCCGATTCCGACCGCAACTGTTACGCCGCTCTTGGGGTGGTCCACCACATCTGGCGGCCCGTTCCCGGACGGTTTAAGGATTACATCGCGATGCCGCGGCCGAATCTCTACCAGTCGCTGCACACCACCGTGATTCATTCCGGACAACCGTTTGAAATCCAAATTCGTACGCAAGAGATGCACCGCATTGCCGAGGAAGGCGTGGCCGCGCACTGGAAATATAAAGACGGGAAGCCGATGTCCTCGGGCGGCGACGACCAGCGCATTGCCTGGATGCGGCAGCTGATCGAGTGGTCGCAGGAATTGCAAGAGCCGGGCGAATTCCTCTCGACGCTGAAAGTGGATCTGGCACCAGTGGAGGTCTATGCATTCACGCCCAAGGGGCGCGTGTTGGAACTGCCGCGCGGCGCCACGCCAGTGGATTTCGCCTATTCCGTGCATACCGAAGTGGGCCACCAGTGCGTCGGTGCCAAAGTGAATGGGCAAATGGTTTCGCTGCGCCACGAAGTCGTCAGCGGCGATGTGGTGGAAATCCTCACGCAGAAGGGCCACAAACCCAGCCGCGACTGGCTGAGCTTCGTAAAATCCTCGCACGCGAAGAGCAAGATCCGCCACTTCATCAATACCCAGGAGCGCGAGGAAGCCACCGAAATGGGGAAGCGGCTGCTGGAGAACGAGTCGCGCAATTTTCCCCGTGGCTTGAAAAAGATTTCCAACGAAGATCTGCAGAAACTGTCCTCGGATTATGGATTGTCGCGCGTCGAGGATCTGTTCGCGGCGGTCGGCTTTGGAAAATATTCAGCCCGCCAGGTGCTGTCGCGCTATTTCGGCGAAACCACGCGCGAGCCGGACAAGCCGGCGGAAGACGCCCAGCCCACTCTTGTCAAGACCGTCAAGCGCATGCTGGGGATGGGCGAAGCGCCGCTGATCGTGAAAGGGCACGATGACCTGCTGGTGTTCCGCGCAAAGTGCTGCAATCCGATTCCCGGCGACGACATCATCGGCTACGTCACCCGTGGGCGCGGCGTGGCCGTGCACACGCGCACCTGCCCCAACGTGCAGAATCTGCTTTACCAGACGGAGCGCCGCATCGCCGTGGCATGGGGCGGCGAAAGCACGGCCACATTCCCGGTTGAGCTTCTGGTTCGCGCTAAAGACCGCGCAGGCCTGCTGGCCGAAATCACGGCCGTGATCAGCGACGCCGGATCCAACATTCGCATGCTGGAAAGCCGCCCGGACCGCCAGAACGCGCGCGTGGAAGCCAGCCTGGAAATCGTCGACAAGCGCCAACTGGAAACCATTCTTTCCAACATCCGGAGGATCAACGGCGTTTACGGCGTCGAGCGCATCTACCAGGTCTGAACCGGTTTTTCATCACCTGTACAGGCGTCCAGTATGGGCCAGAGCACAGGCCCACTCCCCACCTGTTGTAACGTTTACACTGGAAGCATGCGGAACTCGCTCATGCTCATCTCTCTTCTGGGACTCGCTCTTGCGGGTTGTAAAGCGAAGCCCAAGATTGACTACACGGCTCTCGACGAGTCGGGAATGTGGTCCACCAATCTTGCTCAGGTCAAGAAGATGAACGTTTCGCCTGCGGAAGTCGGCGAACTCACCAAGTTGAAGCGAGCCGGCGCCAGCGATGATATGTGCCTGTACCTGTTGAAAACCGCCCGCAGCCACAATCACGAATTTGCCAGCGGCGATTCCGTTATCTCCTTGTCCAGCGCGGGCTACACCGATGCGCAAATCATGGAGATGGCCCAGGCCGACAAAATCGACGCCCTCAGCAGTGACGCGGTAATGCTGAAGCTGATCGGGCTTTCCAATTCCACAGTGCAGATCGTCATTCAGCGCCGCGAACAGGGACTGCCAACCCTTACTAGTGCTCAGATCGGCCGGCTGAAAAACGTCGGCGAATCCGAGAAAAAGATTCTCGACCTGATCTACCAGGGGATGTCGGATCAGCAAGCCGAAGCCTATGTTTCCCGGCTGGAGTCCGCCCGCAACCACTCCCACACGGAATTCGTCCGCAACCGCGGCCGGCGCGCCCGCTAGTTCTCCCGTTCGTTCGCCTCGTCTGGTATTCTGCTTTCCGCACCTCAGGAGAGACTCTGATGAAAGACGTCGTACTGACCCCTCGCGGTCCGAAACCCATCGGCCCGTATTCGCAGGCCATCAAGGCAAATGGTTTTGTTTTCGTTTCCGGCCAGATCGCGCTGGACCCGCAGACCGGAGAGTTTGCAGGGACCGACGTGCGGCAGCAGACCGAGCGCGTTATGGAAAACTTGAAGGCGATTCTGGAGGCCAGCGGAGTATCTCTCGGGCATGTGGTAAAGACCACCGTGTATTTGAAGGATATGAACGACTTCTCTGCAATGAATGAAGTGTATGCGCGCTACTTTACGGCCGCGCCTCCGGCTCGCTCCACTGTTCAAGCCGCGCGCTTGCCAAAGGACGCGTTGGTGGAAATTGATGTGGTGGCTTTTGTTTAAGGGCGGCGATCTGAAAGTCCGGCGTACATGCAATTCAGGGGAATCGCGTTCCAAAAGAAAAAGGCCATCGCCTGGGCGATGGCCTTTTTCGATTTCAGCAGGTCCGTTGCTTACGGGCGGCTCGCGCTTTCCAGCGCTTCCGATACTGCGAACCCCGTAGCTATCGCGGTTACTCCAATCGCCGTAATCATGAAGTAGTTACGTCCCGCATGAAGCGGTGGGCCGCTCATGCCCCGTCGCTTGTCCTCTTTGTGCGCTCCGGCCCCTTCGGGACCCTGCGCCATCGTCGTTGGCGGATCGAGAAGCACGCGATACGCCCCGCCATCGGCGATCACTTCGGTTTGGCCGTCAACGGTAATCGTCAGCGGGCCACGCTTGCTGACTACCAGAAGTTCCTTCTCGTTCAGATAGGTAACCTGGCCGATGGTCGGTCCATCAGACTGCGCGCGAATGGCAGCTCTGGAAGCGAACAATGTAAATGCTCTGGAATTCCCGGTCGAAAATGTCGCTGTGCCGAGCATCAGCTTTGCGGAGGGTGCGCCCTCGCTCTCGTTCAGCATGGCCACGCTTCCGCTTTGCAGGAGCAATCGGGCCGCCCCGGCTCGAATCTGCACACTGCCTTCGTGCTCGGTTGACAGGCGGTCGCCGCTGAAAACCGTTGTGCCCACTTCGGCGGAGGAGTCGCCAATACGTGCGTGTTCCGCGGTGACGATGGTGCCCAACGAACTCGCCGTCTTCGGGCTGGCCCATGCAGGCGAAACCGTCAGTGCGATAGCCATCAAGGCCGCGAACGATCCGCGCAAACCTCGCATAATGTCCTCCAGGGGCTGTGCAGAAAAAGCATACTTCCCCATCCGAGCCCCCGTCAATCATTAAACGGGTCCGATGTCCCCCAATCGCCATATTCCGCCAGGGATACCTTCCGATTCGTTGGCACAACGTCACGTTCGCTGCTAGAATGCACTCACTGTATGGCCGACTGGAAGCAGATCACCGCGCGCATCCGCAGAGCACGTACCGGAAAAGACCCCGCGGCACAATTGACCAATCTTTTCGCCAAAACGCGCGATGCCATGGTTGCGTTTGAACTGGCGCGCTATTTCGAATCCGTAGGCAATACCTCGGATGCCGGCAGGTGGTACCTCACCGCCGCAGAACGCTTCCGCCGCTCCGACTGGAAAACGAAAGCACAAGAAAGCGCCACGCGGCTGGGCGCTACCGAGCCCGCGGAAATTCCGGCCGCCGTCAGCAAGCCGGCTGAAGAACCGGCCCCCAGCGAAACCAGTGATTCAGCCGAATCCGAATCGCAAGCCGAGCCCGCCAACGCAGAAGCAGCGCCCGCCGAATCCGAAGCTCAGCCCCCTGTTGATCGAAGGCCCGCTCTTTCCGATCGGGGCTCCCGGCACCGGCGCGGTCGGCGCGGCCACGACTCTCGTTCTCCCCGCCGTGCAGAGCATTCCTCGGCGCAGCGTGAATCGCGTCCGCTTGGACCTTCGCGCGGTTACACGCCACCGCCGCCCGCCGAAGAAGAGACTCCGGCAGCTGTGGAACGTCCGTCGCGTTCATCCTCTGAGGAATCCCCGGAAATTTCGACGCCAAGTCTTCGCGGCCGCTACGGCGATCCCGGCCTGGCTTCGCGCCTTACACAACTCGAAATGAACTTTCGTCGATTGCTCACCTGCGCTCCCACAAAACTCGATGACGCGGATCGCGCTCCGGCCGGCCCCGGCGTTTGGGTGCTCACCGACTCCGACCTCACAACGTATTATTACGTCGAAGCCTGCCAGACTCTGCGCGTGGCCATCCCCAACATGGCCCGCGGCGGCACCGCGCGGCGCGGCGGCGAATCCATCAAGCCGAAACTTGCCGAACACCTGGGCATCGCTGAAACCCGTGTCGCCAAATATTTGGCGGATCACTGCGTTGTCCGTTGGCTGCAGATGGATGAAGGCGCTTCCTACTTCGCGCACTTCCTGATTGCTGTCCTGCACCCCAGCCTGAACGAGTAGCCGCGCCACTCTTCAAGCCCACTCCCCCAAAACTTTTGGTACTTGCTTCCTAGCAGTAACCCCCTTTTCTTACCATCAGTTAACCCCATTCACTGGCCTCCTGTGCCGTTCACCCCCCCTTTTTGACCGTTCACCGTATCCCACTGGCGTGTACCCCTTTCCCCCTTCAAACTATCTATGCTCAAGCACTTAGAGCTCGCGCGGCAACGCGTGGTAGTCTGCAAATGCCTATGGGGGGCAGTTCCATTTAGGCTGGTTTGGGGCTTTCAACCGAATCCCAAGTTTTTTTCGCACGACTCTGAAAGAGAGGCTACAGCTGTATGCCCAATACGATTAGCACACAGATTTTCCGCTCGCTTGACTGGGTGCTTTGCAAGACCGCTGGCATCACCTTCGATACCATCCAATATTTCAACAAGAAGAACCCGAATCCTTCGGTCACCCCGCAGTGGTCCGATAAACCGCTGCTGAAGTCCTGGGAAAAGACCAAGCCGACCCTCGGCTTCCCGCGCCAGACAGACTCGCTCTGCCCGGCCTGCGTGAAGGAAGCCCGCGAATCCATCATCAAGGGTGAAAAAGACTGGCGCGACCTGATGCACGAGAAGGTCGGCGAGATTAAGGCGCAGATCATCGAGCGCGACGGCCAGGTCTGGATGGTGAAAGACTGCCCGCTGCACGGCCACTATGAAGACATGATGGCCATTGATTCCGACTTCCTGAAGTGGATTGAAAAGCAGTTCCCAGGCCGCGATATTCCCGCGCACAACGATGAAGGCCTGCACAAGCACGGCTCTTCGAACGTGCGCTACGGCCGCGGTTCCGTCCTCACCGTCGACCTCACCAACCGTTGCAACATGATGTGCGATCCCTGCTTCATGGACGCCAACCAGGTTGGCTACGTCCACGAACTCAGCTGGGACGAAATCGTTGAAATTCTCGATAACGCGGTGAAGATCAAGCCGCGCCGCCAGATGTCCGTGCAGTTCTCCGGTGGCGAGCCGACCATGAGCCCGTATTTCTTCGACGCCATCCGCTACGCTCGCAAGGTCGGATACAACTCGGTTCAAGCCGCCACCAACGGTATTGAATTTGCCAAGAGCAAGGAATTCGCGAAGAAGGCCTTCGAAGCCGGTTTGCGCTACGCCTATCTGCAATTCGACGGCATCGGCAACGACGCCAACAGCCACCGCCAGATCGGCAACCTGTTTGACGTCAAGCTGCGCGCCATCGAAAACCTGCACGAAGCCGGCATCGAAATCGTGCTGGTCGTAACCATCGTCAATAACGTGAACAACGACCAGGTCGGCTCCGTCGTGAAATTCGCGATGGAAAACCCCAAGAAGATTTCGTTTGTCAGCTTCCAGCCGGTTTCGTTTACCGGCCGCGACGAAGACATTACACCGGAGCGCCGTCTCCGCCAGCGCTACACCCTTTCGCATCTGGCGAAGGACGTCAGCAACCAGGTCGGCAAAATTCAACCGACCCGCGACTGGTTCCCCATCTCCTTCATCAGCACCTTTGCCGGCTTTGCCGACATGGTCAAGGGCAACGAATCCCAGTGGGGTTCGCTCTCCTGCGGCTGCCACCCGAACTGCGGCGTGGGCACCGCGCTGATGATCAACAAGGAAACCA
>Ga0210407_10000998_pt1 | contig 28121 bp, 21 predicted proteins | sample IncBWC27MmetaG_FD_150860 | JGI IMG/M metagenome (GOLD analysis project Ga0210407, IMG submission 150860) | Forest soil microbial communities from Barre Woods Harvard Forest LTER site, Petersham, Massachusetts, United States - Inc-BW-C-27-M | ecosystem: Environmental > Terrestrial > Soil >...
CAGCGTACTGATTAGTTCCGTTCCAACACACTTGCATTGTGTTGGCGCTATCTCCGTTGGTGTAATAAGGCGCAATCGTATTGTTCTGCTTTAGGGTGATGCGCACCCACTTCCAATCGAGCACTGGCGAAGCGGCATAAGTCGAGCTGGACGTGTTCGTGGTGTACCACCCGCTGCCACTCGGCAAGCCGCTTGAACACGGCACCGTCGTGTTTTCCTTGCAGATTTCGTCATCAGCAAAATTGGCGGGATTATTGCCCCAAGGCGCAACGGTTTGGCCGCTCAACGGATTCAGCACGTACAGAACGCTGTTGGCTGTTCCGGGGAGCGTGGTCGGCAGGATGGTTCCTGTCCTCAGGGTATCCGTTGCTTTTTTGCGCATGCGGTCCCGCACCTCTTCAATGCCGCCTTTGACGGAGAAAAATGCGCGTTGCTCGTCCCGGAAGTTCGAGCTGGTGTTGGTTTCGGTATTGGCAAGGATAATCATGCCGGCGGTGATTGCACTAATCAGAAGCAGCGCTATCATGGCGGCAACCAAGGCGACACCGCGCTGCCGATTTTTAGAATTGCGTTTTTGCTGGAGTTTGTTCATGTTCGCACCTTTAGCAGCTCATTCCCTGTCCGGCGGCGGCCATCGAGCAATTGTTTAGAGAAACTTCGCCTTCGAAAGTGGTTTCAATTGGCTGGCCCGTCTTCTGATCCATCACTTTGGGGTTTCGAATCGTAAGGTTGATCTGGATGGTCTTGATGTTGGCAAGCTTCTGAGCGTTCGATTGGGAAGTAGTGTAGTCCAGGCCAGCCAGTGGTGGTATGACTTCCGTCCCATCCGTTTGAAAGTATCTGAAAATCACTGGCGAAAGCACGTCATTGACTTCCGTTCCCCAGTTAGGAAGTGCTTGCCCGAGGAGCGGATCCGCGTTGTACGTCTTGTTGACCTGGCTCCGCTGTAGACACAGCGTGCACGACCCAGAGCCGTTCACCTTATAGATCACCGACTGCACCGTGCCCACGCCGTTCTCGGAACCCTCAAATCGCAGCCACGTAGTGCCGATCTGCACCAGCCCCATCGCGAACCGATTGTCGTTGATGTACGGAGACGCCCAGAGGTATGAGGACGGCGTGGCCAACGCTGGGCTCCATGAAGGGCTTGTGGTATCCGCTAGCCGCGCATTCGGATCTCCAATCTGGTTGATATCGCGAAAGAACTGATCGACGAAGTCCCGCGCTTCCTGGAAATCATCGAGCTTCACTCCTTCGGTGGTCATGCGCTGCTGGGCCACGCCCATCTGCGAGAACACCGCTCCCAACACGAGGCCCAGGATCCCCAGAACGATCAATAGCTCCAGCAGTGTGAATCCACGTTGTCTTTGGTGAACGAAATCTCGTCGCATTTTCATGGTGTTAAGTTCCCTGTCCGACAAGCGTGCGCACGGTGACGGGCAGCGAGAAGAATTTCAGGTCGCGTCCCGCGTTTTTCATCCGCGCCGAAACCGTCACGAACTTGACGTACGAAGATGTCTGCTGAATGTTCCAACGCAAATCGTAAGTCATTTGCCTTCCGCCTGTGCCACAGTCCGTATAAACCATGGAGTAGAAGGCGACCGGCGCCTGCGTAAAATCCACGTCGCCAGAAGCGGTCAAGGTGCTGCCGCCAAACGCCGTGTTCACCTGGGAGATAGTGCCGACGCAGTCTGTCACGCTGAGCACCGGCGAAGTGCTGGCTTTCACGCTCGAAATCTTCTCCGTCAGCATTTGCGACAGGGCAGTGGAATTGCTCTGTTGGCGGTTGCGCCCGTCGCTGCCGATGGAGAGTGCAACCAGCGACATGCTTCCCACCACTCCAACCAAGAGGATGACCAGGGCGATCATGAGCTCAATGAGAGTCATGCCGCGTTCATTCCGGGCTCTAGCGTTCTTTTTGCGAGGCGTTAATTCCATGACGATCCGCTCCAGACCAGAGATTTGGACCTTCCAGCCTTGGTCACGTACACGGCCGTCCAACCACTCGGTCGGCCATCCTGGAAGTAATAAACGAAATAACTGGCCGCCGGAGTTGAACAAGTAGGAGGGCTCGTGTAATTGCAGGGCAGACCTCGCGGAGAGTAAGCCAGAATACATGTGTTGTCGCAGGGGGTCCCGGATGTCGTATCGCCGATCAGAAGGTACGGGGTTGGCTGGCCGCCCGTACCGCTTGGTGCACCAGCAGCAGCGGTTATTTGCCTTCCGAGATCAATGTACGGCTCGCCCGAGTCCAACGTGCCATTGTTGTTGAGGTCGATGAAGACCCGCTGCACGCCGTTGAGCACGTTATATCGAATAGAATAGGTAGCGTTTTGCTTCGCCGCTAGCATCCGCGTCTGCTGCATCAGATCCGCGACTTCGGCGCTGGTCGCGCGCAGCTGCATGTCGTACCAGGCTTGAATAGCATTCGGGATGGCGATGGCGGCAATGATCAAAGCTATCAGTATAACCACACACAGTTCTGGGAGGCTGAAGCCCCCCGCGGAGGTACGTGAATGGCCATTGCCTTTCTCTCTTCTCATGCCAATTTTTCTGTCGTGCACATTGTGCATATCGTGTTTCCTCGGTTGTGAGGCGCTCACCTTCCCAGCGCGCCTTCTTTCTCTGTATGAAGGGTGTCCGCATGGGGCTGCGGCATTTCGTGCCCGACTACACACATACAGCACGTCATAGTCCACCGCAAACCTCCGCTAAACCATTTAGTTTCAATGCGTACCAAGCAGAGTCCTTTTTGAGACGGAAGCGTGATGTAACAAAATGTTACGCATTACATCGCGAGAGAATCTTATCTTCAACGAGTTCGGCTTCTCGCGATTCGTCTTCCCCAGCGTATTGCGCGTGGCGCGTCCCTTCTTGCGTCCGCCGTCGTTGACCTTACCCCGGCCTTCGACAATTCACCCCCTCCGTGTGATCTCGCGCACATCTACGATGGGAACGCGGTACAACGATCGGGAGACAAGATTCGCATCCGTGTTGTGTTGACTCGGGCAGACACCGACGAACGCCTTTGCTCTGGTACGCATCATGGGCTTTGTGACGACGAACTGCTTCCAGCTTGTCGAGGCGGCGATCGCGTTCGGTCCGCATCCGACGCTCGGAGAAAGTTTCACGATGTCGCGACGGGAGATTGTTCGTCCGCTTGCTAAGGGAGGCTAGCACTTCGTCGAGAGTCCAATTCGTCCATGTCCTCCACCGTGTCGAGACGCACGGTACGGTGGCAGCGATCGTCGCCAGACTGCCGAGCGGCTTCGACGTCTCGTGCCTTCCAGTCGTTCTTTCTTTCCGGTACGCTCCAGTGAAGACCTAGGCGGATGCTACTCGAAAATGACCGTTTTATTTCCGTAGAGCAGGATACGATTTTCGATATGCCAGCGGACGGCTCGAGAGAGCACCACCTTTTCGAGGTCCCGGCCCTTCTGGACCAAGTCCTCGATCGTGTCGCGATGCGATATGCGCGCCACGCTTTGCTCGATGATGGGCCCGTCATCAAGCACTTCCGTGACGTAGTGCGCCGTGGCGCCGATAATTTTCACGCCACGATCAAAGGCCTGCTGGTGTGGCTTGGCCCCAACAAACGCGGGTAGGAATGAATGGTGGATGTTGATGATTTGCTGCGGATATTGCTCAATGAACTCCCTGGAAAGCACTTGCATATAACGGGCCAGAACAACCAGCTCGATATTGTTGTGGCGAAGCAACTCGATCTGCCGCCTCTCAGCCTCCTGCTTGCTCCCGCTTGTCACAGGAATAAGATGGTACGGAATGTCGTGAAAGTCTGCGTGCCGTTTCGCGTCCGGATGGTTGCTTATCATCAAAGGAATTTCGCATGCGAGTTCGCCGATCCGCTGCCGGTAGAGCAGGTCAACGAGACAGTGATCATATTTTGAAACAAGAATGGCGACGCGAGGACGGTAATTCGACCTCGTAATGCGCCACCGAATCGAAAACTCCTCGGCAATGGGCGCAAACCATTGTGGAAAGTCTTTCAGATCGAACTCGAACCCTTCGAGATCCCATTCGACCCGGGCGAGATAGAAACGTTCTTCCCCGGCCTGGTGTTGCTCGAAGTGAAGAATGTCGCCGCCATGCCAGTAGATGAAATCGGCAATGGCCGCATCTAAGCCCTTGCGATCCGGGCACCGCAGTAAGAGGATAGCGCTGTTCTTCAAGTTGAGCCCTCGCGTGGCCGGTCATCTTACCTCAGTTGCGCAACAATCCCACTTGTTTTCTGCAACTTACGCGGTCACCAGATGTTCAGCAAGAGAATATCCCGAGACTATTGGCAGAAATACTCGACTCGCGCAATATCCGCGAGTCTCGACCCCAGGAAACCGGCTTTCGCAACGGAGGACGACATGGCAACCCTGGCGATGGAACGATTGGAGCGCAGCGAACTCAGTTTAACGGCGAAGCTCGAGCAGTTCCTGCTCACCCGCCCCGAGACGCCCTTCCTCGCCGTCGATTTGGACGTCGTGGAGTCCAAATACCGCGAACTGCTTTACCACTTCCCCTCCACATCCATCCACTACGCTGTCAAAGCCAATCCCGCGCGAGAAATCGTCTCACGGCTTCGACGGATGGGTGCAAGCTTTGACGTAGCCAGCCGCTACGAAATCGAAATGTGTCTGGCACTGGGAATCGAGCCCCACCGTCTCTCCTACGGAAACACGATCAAGAAATCCACCGATATCGCCTATGCTTTTAGCCGCGGCGTGCTCCGCTACGCCTTCGATAGCGAAGCCGAGTTGCGCAAGCTGGCCACCGACGCCCCCGAGTCCGCCGTCATGTGCCACTTGCAAACGACCGGCCCGAACGCGGGTTGGCCTCTTTTCAAAAAATCTGGCTGCGACCTCGAGATGGCGGCTGACCTGCTTCTCCTGGCTCGGAAACTCGGCCTCAATCCCATCGGCGTCTCCTTCCGCGTCAGTTCGCAACAGCTGGATCCGACCCAGTGGCGCAGGCCGCTGCGCGAAACCGCCGGCTTGTTTCGCGCAATGGCTCGTGAAGGTCTCATGCTCGACACCGTAAACATGGCCGGCGGTCTCCCGGTGCCCTATGAATCGGACGTTCCGCCGGTCAGTCAGTATGCGAGCGCGATAGGCGAAGCTTTGGATGACGCATTCGGCAGCTCACACCCGAACGTGATGTTCGAGCCGGGCCGCTCGCTTGTTGCGGAAGCAGGCGTAATTCAGAGCGAAGTAGTGCTCGTCTCGCAAGAGTCGCGCTTCGACGAAACACGATGGGTGTATCTCGACGTCGGAACGTTTGGAGGCCTGGCGGAAACCTTTGGCGAGAGCATCAAATACCGCCTGCGTTCCAAGCGCACGGGGACGCCGGGACCGGTAGTGCTGGCCGGACCGACCTGCGACAGAGCAGACATTCTCTATGAGAAATCCGGCTACGACTTGCCGCTGGACCTCGAATGTGGCGACCGCGTAGAGATCCTCAACACCGGCGCCTATACCAGCAGCTACGCCTCGGTGAATTTCAACGGATTTCCGCCGCTGAGGACTCTTTGCCTTTGAAAGGAAAGTCGCGCGAACGATGGTGAAGGGGGGCGACAGATGTTCATAACACTGACTTGTTTGGCGGCGCTGTCATTCAGCATCGGGGCTACTTCATGAAGCTTTCCGCCGGACTGACGCCCCTCTTCGGTTTTTCCTCGCCGGTGCAGGCTTGGGGACCATCGTCATGCGAGGCCAGCAAATGGCCATCACGTAGATCGTTGTCTTGGGCCGCGAAGCCATAACCGCATTTTCCTTGGATGGGCTTTTCCTAAAAGAAGGCAGTTCGCCGCCCAAGGTAGCCGGAATGGCATTGATTCTGGCTGGCATCGTAGCGCTGCGAATTAAATCGTAGTTCAAGCCGCGGTCCATTTCGATTCTATTTTTCCAGAGCGCTGATCATGAACGGCACAACACCGCTACGCTTGAAGCCAGCCATCGGCTGTTAACGGGGACTGGTCTGCTCAGCAGATCCGACGAGGCCCCTCTGCCTTGCGTGGCCACAAATTTCTTTCGGCGCAGCCCCAAACTCGATTAACAGCCGGCGGCAATCAGCTCACGGCGCGGAACCGGGGGAAGACTGCGTCAGAGGGGCGGCCGCCGGGCCTGCCTCCTTAATCAAGATCGGCCATCGCGGAAACGCAAAATTCCCGGCGACATCATCAATCACATTCACCTGGCAAACATAAAGCCCCGGCTTGAGCAATTGCAAGGGCAGATCGATTTGAAAAACAACCGCTTTCCGATCCGGAGCCGTGACTTCGGTCGCCGCCACTTGCCTTGACTCATAAACCTTCACGTTCCCTTGCAGGAATTCGATGCTCGTCAAAACGCGGATAGCTTCGCGTGTCCCCTTGGACTGCGCCGCCGGTGCTGGCTGGCCGCCAGGCGTCGCAACTGCTGCGACCGCAGCCTTCCCGCGCGCCGCATCGTAGATCTCGTACTGCAAGTACAAATGCTGGTCGCGTGTAAACACATGCGTTACATTAGGAACAAGCTGCGTCTGGTCCTGAATCAACGGATTCACAACCTTCTTCTTCGGCGCATTCGTAACCGGCGCCCGCAAACTGCTCAGCACCACCGAACTCATTCGCAGCGGCACCTTGCGCAAATCTGGAATTTGCACATCCGTCTCAAACGATCCCATGCGCCCGGTCTGATTCTCGCGCACGATGAATTTCAAATGATAGCTTGCTGGCGCAAGCACAAACCCCGTGTTGTACTGCACATTCTTCCGCCGCACCTGCTGCGTGCTGTCCAGCGCCAGTTTCACCGTGTCGCGGAGCTGTCCCACCGGCACCTTACTGCGGCCGCCGATACGCACCTCTCCGATAATGTCAATGGTGGCGTTGTCTTTATCTTTCTCCTGCACGAACGGAATTTGCGATCCAGGTACCACCAGCGAAACGGCCAGGTAGTAATGTGATTCATCCTGGCGGAAGTATGCCGTGCCCGCATAGAGCGGCACATCGGTCTGCGGCAACTCCGCGGAGAGTTCGTCCTCCAGCTGCGCCTCACGATCCGCACGATTCAAATGTCGGTAGTCTCTCCCGGCATAATATCCCGGACGGAATTCGAGCTTCACGTCAGCGCGGTTCACCGCGACCTTCAACCGGCGAAAATGTCCGTCTTTCAGCGGGTTCGTGCTGGTGAATCCCAGCACGTAGTACGCGGAACTATCCTTCTGCACTTGCGTAAACACGCCGCCGAAATCGTTCGTATCGAAAAACGCCTTCCCGCCTGTGTCCGCCGCCAGCGTCGAAAGCGTCTCCTGCGAGGCGGCATTGCCGCCGAGGTCGTTCAGCACGGCCGCGCCATTGTAGGCGGACTGCCCGTGCAAACTGGCGTTTTGTGCTTCCCCTCCCGGCGGAAAAGCCTGCAATCCGCGGATATCAACGGGGTAAATCGAAACGTTGTTTTTCACCGCCGCCGCGGTCGCCGCGCGCAACGCCGACTGATTGTCCGTGCCCGTCTGGCTGATTCCATTGCTGAAATAGATGAGCGACTTCTTCTGCTCAATTTTTCCCAGCGCCTGCATGGTCGACTGCAGCGCCAGCAGCTTCCAGTCAGCGCTAAACGTGTTGTAATCCGTGTCGTCGGGCGTGTACGATCCGCTAGTTTCGGCTGTCCCCTCTGCGCTCCCCGTATCACCCGCCGCAAAACCCTCCCCCGAACCGGGAGAGTACGAGCTCAAAACGGAAAGGATCTTCGTCTTGTCGTCCGTAAAGTCGAGATCGACGCGCATGTTCGTCGACAGCGAAACGAGCGCAACAATATCTGCGGGCAGCATCTGCGCATTTATATATTTCTTGGCGGCATCCACGCAGCGGTCAATCTGATCCGGCTCCATCGCGGAAAAATCGAAATACAAAACGATCACTCGCCGGTCGCGCGCGTTCATCACCGGCGCGCCGCTCTTGCGCAGCACGCCCGCCGGCCCTGCCGCTTCCCCCGTAACTGTTTTTTCGGCTGCTCCCGCCGACTCCGGTTGATCCACATTTTCGAAATCGAACGTCGAAATCTCTTGTTTCTTCCCGTCCTCGAACAAAGTAAAGTCTTCCTTCTTCAAATCGCGAACGAGGTTTCCTTTCTTATCGCGCACCACGACATTCGCCAGCACCAATTCCGAAGTAACGCGGATCTCCGGTCTGGGAGGCTGTGTCTGCGCGTCTGCCGGAGGCTGCGGCTGCGCCTGCTGCGCGAACGAAGGAGCACCAACTTGTAGAAGCAAACCAAGACACGCGATAGCCGCGATCTTTCTTCGGGTAACCACCATGACCTTCTCCCTCAAAAGCGGAACCGCGCCTGCACCGTCACGCGCCTCATGTTTCCCACGCCCGTCACTTCACCAAAGGTGATGGAGTTCACGGCCGTGCCAAGCGAACTGAAATTCACGTTGTTAAAGATATTGCTCGCCGTGATGCGCAGATCGAGCGCCCGGTATTCCTTGATTTGAATGGTCTTGTTCAGCGACATATCTAGTGTCACCTGCCCCGGCCCTTCGAGGATGTTTCGTCCGGCATCGCCAAACGTGGAAGCGCTGGGATTCAAGCAGGTTGGCGTTGGATTCCTCGCCGTCGTTTCAGGCTGGCAGAATGCCGCGGTGTTGAACCATTCTTTTGTTGTCGGATCGCTGAGGTGCAAGGGTTGTTCGGGGACCACGTTGGCGCGCAACGATCCGCTCACGCCGCGCTGGATGTCCACAGCCCCTCCGAGCACTCGCACCGTGAAAGGCAGCCCGCTCGCGACGGTAAAATTCCCGCTCCACTGCCAGGCCGCGAGAAGGTGCGACAGCGGGCCCTTTTGCGCAAATCGCCGGTTTTCTCCGAATGGCAGATCGTAGGTCCAATTCCCCGTGAATTTGTGGCGCTGGTCGAAGCTGGAGAGCCCTCTGTCCGCGGCAATATCAAAGGCGTTTTGCGCCACCACCACGCCTCCGCCCCCAATGGAAGAAGCATCATCGATCGATTTCGAATAGATATAGTTCGCGCTCAGCCCGATGCCCTTGGCCAGGCGCTTCCGAACGCGAATCGATCCTGCGTGAAAAACTGAGTTTCCCGCGGACGATTCGTAGGTGAAGGGCTCGAAACCGGGAATCAAAAGCGCTCGCTCCGTGTCGAGCCGCGTGCCCTTGGAGCCGTTGTAGTCCACGTTGATCACCACGCCGCCGCGCAATTCGCGCTGCACATCCATGTTCCAGACCTGAACATATCCGAGCCGGTAGTCTGGATCGACGGCAAAATTATTCGTTACCGTGCCGGGCGCCACGCCCGGAAACGCATTTGCCAGCCTGAGAAGGTTCGACGTGGTTGCCGTGTTCGTGGCCGTCTCCGCGAACGGCGGCTGAAACGCAAAATTCTGAATCACCGCTCGGTACTGCGCGAGATTGTAGTTGATGCCATAGCCGGCTCGTACGACGGTCAACTTCAGCGGCTTCCAGGCCAGTCCCAACCGCGGCGCGAAATTATTGCGATCCGGCTTGATCAGCGACGCCGGAAAAACGCCGAAGGTTGGGCCGGTCTGCCCGGGTTCAACGGGCACGGCCCCCGTGAAGCCCGGCGCAACATCTAAATTGGCAATTTGGTTCTTCGCCTCGGTGTAAGGGCCGTTGTATTCGTACCGGAGACCGAGATTGAGCGTCAGGTTCGCGCGGACCCGCCAGTCATCCTGCGCGAAAACATCATAAGAGTTCGCGCGAAAATTATAAGTGTTCGTGCCGAACTGAACGCTGCTTTGCTGCGGCAAGCCAAGAAGAAAGTCCGCAAAATCGCTGCCCGTCCCTTGCTGTTCCTGGCCGTTGACATAGAGCGCGGTCGCAAAGCCGGTAAACGTAAAAGCGCCCTCCGCATTTCTTGCGGAGTGAAAACTCTCGAGCATCCGCCGGTAATCGCCTCCAAAGCGCCAGTTGTGTTTGCCGTGATTCCAAATCACGGTATCGGAGACGGTGTAGGTTTGATCGAGTTCCCGGCGCGGCGTCGGATCGTTCAAGCCGGTGAAAGACGTGAAGTTGATTCCCGGAATGCCCCAATCAAATGGATTGGTTGAAACGCCTCCAATCTCGGCGGCGGCAGCAACATCCGTCACCGTGGAAAATAGATTTGCCGTCGAGACGTGGTTATGGTTGTAGATAAAGCGCAGATTATTCGCCGCGCGACCTTTGCCGTAGACCCAGCCCGCGTTGGCATTCAAACCTTGTGTGCCCGTTCCGCCGGCAAGCGAGGGAAACGGACCGATGATATCGCTCGTCGTGCGCGTCCAGCTCAGGCCCATATTGAGATTATTCTGCGACCTTCGCCTTCCGCCACCCTCTCCGCCGCCACGTCCTCCCCCTCCCGGCGCGCGATTTCCCTGCGCCGGCACCGCGCCAAAATTGTGGATGAGCCGCAAGCTTACGGAGTCCGAATTGCTGTTCGCCGTGGTAACGAAGTGAAAGTTCTCGGTCGTTCCCGGCAGATTGGGCGCCGGTATAAAATTCAATAGTGTTTGTGCTTGCGGCGTGATCAGAGCCGGGTCGATCACATTCAACTGTCCGCTGAATTGAAATTGTTGTCCGGTCGCCGGATTATAGATTGGTGTCGCCAAGGCGGAAAAATCACCAGATCGTTCTGCCGCCGTCGGCACCGTGGACAACGCGTCGAAAGGCGTGCTTCCTCGAGTTCCGCTCCAGCCTCCGAAGAAAAATGTCTTGTTGCCCCCATTGAAGATTTTCGGAATACTCAACGGGCCGCCAACATAGGCTCCAAACCGCAGTTGATTGTAATCCGCCTTCGGCAGCTCTACTCCATTCAGCGAGTACGGCCTGGCGTCCAGCACAGACGTATTGTCATAGAAATACATGTTGCCGTGCGGCTGATTCACATTGAAGCCGCGCCCCATGCGCCCGAACGCGATCGGCCCACCGCCACCCGGTCCGCCGCCACCCGGTCCGCCGCCAAATCCACCTCCTCCTCCGGGGCCACCGAATCCAAGTTGCTGCGCACGTTCGCGAAATTCCTGAATGCGGTCCTGGAGATCGCCTTCGTTGCCTGCGCCAAAGTCCTGCGTGCGTCCTTGCACGCCGCTGATGCTCACCGATTCGGTCGGCGCATCCGCTCCGGCGCCATTCAGCGGGAGGCCTGCAAGATCGCTTGCGCCCGGGCTCTGACCGCCGTTTGCCGCAACGCCGGAATTCCCGGCCGCGAAGGCTGCGTCGCTAGCGTCCATCGACAGACTCTGGAAACCGCGCACGGCAGTCGCGGCGGCGGCGCTGCGCTGGTTGGTCTCCGCTTGCCGCGATGCGAGGATTAATTCCATGTCGGCTTTTCCCGAAGGATTTTCCGGATTCAGCACCACCTCTTGCGTCAGCGCCGCAAACCCCATGAATTCCGCGCGCAGGACATAACGTCCACGTGGCAGTCCCGTCAGAACAAACGTCCCATCGGAAACCGTGGCGGCCGCGTATTTCTTTCCAGTCAGAGTGTTGGAAGCAGTCAGGGTCACGCCCGGCAACGGAGTTTTTCCGCTATGAACGCTTCCCGTGATTTGGTAAGAAGGCGACTGCGCGGCGGGCGGATTTTCTTGCGCGCCGAAACATGGAACTCTGACGGCCACCAGCAGGAAAACAACAGTCCGAACGAACGATCTCAATGGGGCGGCTCCGGCGGTTTCTGCGGCTGGTTATTCTCTTTTGCCGGATTTGCGGGCGGTCCACCGGACATTCCCATTTCCTGCATGCGCTTCCATTGTTCCGCTCCAATGACCATTACAGATTTGGGCTGAAACGCGTTGTTGGCCATCGCGCCGCGCACCATGATGTGATCGCCGGCTTGAATATCCGCCATCGTGATGCTGTCGCGGCCTTTTCGCAAGGAGGTCTCTTCATTCAGCTCCACGGTTTGCGTCACATTGTCGGGGCGGAGAATCGTCAGCTTGGGCGCATCAATGGTCTTCACTTCGCCGAAGACATAGTCTTGGCCAAGCACACCTGCCGGCCGCCCGCCGCCGGGACCACCACCAGGACCGCCGCCAAATCCGCCACCTTGCCGAGTCCCAATCATTTCCGCGGTCCAGGTATGATCGGGATTCTCTTGGCCACGTACAAATACAATGTCGCCGACCTTGAGATCGCTGAGCTTCGCCGTGTCTCCCTCTTTCCGGAACTGCGTACTCCCGCTGATCCTGACGGTTACCGTGTCCCCGCCCGGGCTGGTAATCTCAATGGACTGATCGTGCACCGCGGTCAGTTTACCGAACAGGCTTGGACGCCTGTCGCCGCTGCGGCCCGGTCCTTGTGCCGCACCCGCACTCTTTGAAGAACTGGGATTCTGAGGCGGAGGAGCATCCTGGCGGGCTCCAGCGTCCGCCCGCGTGACCACCCCGACCGCTAAGCAACAAACTAGTGAACCGGACAAAACCTTTGCGATAGCCTTCATTTCAGCCTTCCTTGGCTTACCTTAAATAAATCTACGCCGGCCTGTGGTGTAAAGTCTTCTGTTTTTGCGTCTGCATCTGATGTCTTAGACAACTTCTGTGGCCGTTAGCGTTTCCTGCCATCTCTTTTGCGCTCCCCACTCTTTCTAAATTCCGCCGAATGCGGCACTTAGTTCCCGGACACCAAGCGAATCTCGTGCGGTCCGCTCCCTCATGGATTGTGAACGGGAAGTAACGGCAACGGCCAGGGGCAAAAGCTCCCCCGGCCGTTTCGAATGCGTGCAATCTGCCGGCGAACGGTGGAATCTATTTGGTTTTGTACGTGAAGGTGATCTTGGTTTCTTCGTCCAGCACGAGCGGGCGGATAAAGCTGTACGAACTGCCTGCTCGGGGCACGTCGACCTGGACAGGAAGCACCCCGGCCACGCGTCGCTGAAGATTCAGCACATTAATGGAGGCTGAGTTGGAAGCCGCGGCCTGGTTCTTTTTCAGGTCGCGCTCGATTTGCCGCGATTCGTTCTCCTGATCTTTCCCGCGCACCTCGATCGATTCCGAGACGCTTCCGACGAGTAAGGCAAGGCTGACCGAGGTAGGATCATTCGCATTGTAAAGAACTTCGCGGACGGTAGTTCTGAATCCCTGCGTGGCAGCGGTGACTCTCACTCTTCCCGACGCCATGTTTCCGACCATCCAACGGCCGGAATAATCCGTCGTCGCGCTCCGCACGTTTCCCGTGTCCAACTGCGTGACGCTCACCTGCGCGTTCGCAACCGCCGCGCCGTTCGGGTCGACGATGTAGCCGCCGAGCTGTCCTGGCAGGAGTTGAAGGGGCGCAATCCGGTCGGCCGCGCCACCGGCAGCACCTCCATCGTAATACTCTACGTTGGCTCGACCCGCGACTCCTTCGAGTGATGCTGGCAACAGGTTCGCGGCCAAAGCGTCGCCGCCGAAATCCTTCACTTTGTACTGCTCCGGCAGAAAGACTTCCCAGTGCAGCACGGTGATAGGAATATCCATTTTCGGCAGTGACAACTCCGAGCCGCCCTTTTTTGCAAATGGGGTGCCCGAGTGCATGACCACAAAGGACACTTCGTAGGAGTCCACCGGCCGGAATCCCGGGCGCAACAGCGGCACGCGCTGGCCATCCGCGCCTTCTACAGGCTTTACCTTCTGTCCGGCGACGTCTGCGGAGACAATGCTTGCGCCTAGCGGCAGGTCGACTTTCAAAAATGGCTGAACTTGGTTCTTCACCGTGAGCTTTATCTCCGTAAGTGATCTCCCCTCTGTAGTTACAAGAGTAGTGACCACTGCTTGTTCGGCAATCGCCGCGAGCACGCTGCTGTCTGGAAATCGCGTCCATTCCAGCGCCAGGCTGGGATTCTCGGCGGGCTGGCGGTGAAAACGGAATGCCGCCTGCAGTGGAGAACGCGCAAGCGAACGCAGATAAGGATTTGTTTCCTTAATGTCCATGCGCTTCAGGCTGCCTCCCTCGGTGGCCGTAAGTTCCATGGTGCCGACGCCTTCGACGAGCACTTCGCCCATTTCCCTCTGCGCGTTCTTCATGCTGACAAATGGCACCTCTGCCCTCGTCGCGGAGATGGCCTTTTCCATACTGATGAGGAACTGATGGCTCCGTGCCGGCGCATTCACGTTTATTGTGAGCACTCTGTCCTGCATCTTGATCGTATCTACCGAAGCGCCAGTCGTTCCTGTCACCTCGTATCCCGTGGGTATGTCCATTTCGAATTGGCTGGGTTCGCCCTGGATCACGTTGATGTCCGCGAGCACGGCGAGCCGAAGGTCCGCTTCGCTTACGGAAACGAGCGTCTTCACGCTGGAAAGAAAACGCACTTCACGCGGGACGACCGGTGCCACCACTTCTCGCGTCGCCCACCAGATGTTTGCGGGCTGCCCCGGCACGAGTGTCGCTTCGATCGTGGTGTTCCCGTTCGCGGACGCACGGCTGGTGATCAACCCAGGACTCAACTTCACGTTGGTGTGATCGCCAGGAACTTCGAGCGTCAATTGCACGCTGCCAGCGGACGGCACCGGCAAGCTGAACGACGCGCGGCCTGTTTCGATGTTCAAAGGCAGACCTGCATCGAGCACGACAGAAAACTCGGCGGGACCGGCGAGAATTGCCGTTTGTGTGCCGCCTTCTTGTTCGAAGGGCAAACCTTTCGCTTGCTGGCGAGCGTCCAGGATGGTCATTCCCGAAGTGAGGGCGACCTTCGTTTCGCCGTTGTTGAATGTTTCGCCTTGCAACTGAACGGTTCCCATCACCGTTTCGTTCGTAACGCGAAACTTTAAGTCGCCGCGTTTAATGGTGTAGGGCAGCGGGGCGGGCTCCACTCTCCTGGGCGACTTGTTCGCCAGTTCGAGCAAGCGGTTGTACTCATCGAGCGGCAGTGTCACGTTCCCTGCCGGGGGAACGGGCGGAGCGATCTTGTCTTGTGCAAATGCGGGGACGCTCATTAGAAACGCAACTGCCAGTAAACTGTTTTTCATCGTCCACTCGGCTTTCGCTCGCGCTGATAATTCAGATCGGTACTGGGAGACTGGTTTTCGCTTGTGAGTTCGGAAACAAGATAGAGAGACGGCCCCAAACCAGCAAACGCAACCCTTATGGGAAGAATCCCCGCGGCTTTTCCACCTTGGAGAGTGAGCCGAAAATTGTCGACCAGGGTCTCGGTGGAAACCTGTCGAACCTCCAGTTGGGTGTCGGTGATGGCGGAGCCTGCCAGACCTGGGGGCGGGGGAGGCGCTGAGGGCGCGGGAGCAACCGCGCTTATAGACCCCACGACTTTGGCGGGAGGAGGACCGAGCGCCCGGGAGGTTGGCTCCTGGTATGCTTCCGGTCGGAATGACCCCGCTTCCGGCGTTACCTTGAAGAGCGGCGGATGATAAACGAGCAGTCCCGTTCGCGATATCGGCAAGTCCAGCGCAGGCAAGGCCAGCTTGAATTGTCCTTTTTCATTCCATGTTGTTCCGCGGCTGATATAAACGATCTCCACGGCGAACTCCGGCGATTCCTCGCCGGCATGAGATTTCTCTAAAGGCAGCAGCACGCTGCCGTCGGGCGACTGCCCCGGCCGGACGGGATTACCCGCCAGGGAGGCGCTCCAGAGCGTTGCGCCGGGAGGCAAAGTGATCTTCAGAAAGTTGCGCTGGTTATTCCGGACGGCGTATCGCGCCTTGACCAGCAGCTTTCCTTCGCTGGTGATCAAAACGTTGTAGCGGGCCTCTGCGACGTTGGCCATCAGCACGGCCTGGGAGGTGTAGCGCGCTACGTTCACGGTGAGCGACCTGGTTGTCTTTCGGTCGCCCGACCGGAAGCGGAACGCGGAGAGCGAAGGGGATTGCCGGCTCGAGACGATTTCGCCCAGGTCCCTGGCGTCGGCGTTTTCGAGGCCCTCGGTTTTGGACTTATTGATCTCTCCGGCACCGAGGACTTCCACCGCCACGCCTCCCGTGTCGCGTTCGGTATTCAGCAGGCGTAGCAGCGGGATTTCGATCTGACCATCGCGCGGGCTTCGCGTTTCTCCGCTCACGATAAACCTGGCGTTTCCCTCGACCGGCTCGAGAAACGTCACCGCCAGCTGCCCGTCTTTCATTTCCCAGTCGGCCACCGTCGCGCCTGCAACTTGGTTGATGGTCACTTTGTCGGGCAGTGCGATGCGAACCTCGCGGGCGGCGCCTTGCGTTACTTCGATACTGACCTCGGCGACGATCGTGGTGGTGTCTTCGCCGAGCCCGGTCAATTCGGTCAGCGAGCCGCGCAGACGCAACGCCTGGCTGCTGCGGTGATCTTCGGTTTTTCTTTTCCAGCGGAAGGTGAGCGGCTCATTACCGCGCGCGTACGCTAGCCATTTGCTTTCCGCGCCGGGCTCGGATTTTTCCGCCAAGAGTCCGCCGGTGAGTTTGATGTCCACGCCTTGTCTCGGAAGGCGAACCGAAGCGCGAGTGACGCCCGATGCGGTGGAAGGCAAAGAGATGCTCTCTTCGCCGGCCGTCGATACAACAGGCAGTGCGATGTCCAGTAACAAAACGGCACGTCCGGGCCGCGAGAGTAGCGCACAGAGTTGGTTTGAACCTTTTTCCGCGACGCCGGGCACAAGGGAAACCAGCTTGCCGTCAAGTTTTGCTTCGCGCACCAGCAATCCTCGAGGAATCGGCACGCGCACCCAGCCATCCTTCAGTACATCGACTGTGAGGCTCGCGCGGCCTGCGGCGAGGTCGCCGTCGATGCGCAAGTCATAATCGACACGCGTTAGCGTCGCGTCCACCGGAGGTGCCTCCGGTTCGTGCTCGGGAGGGTAGGCTTTCGCGTGCAGAGTCTTATAGTCACCGATGGTGATTACTACCCATCCGGGCGCGTGTGATGCCGTTTGTGCGGAAGAATGGCTCGCACAAAGCAAAAGCGCGGTCCCCAGGCAAACAAAGAAACGCCAGGGCTTGCGATTTTCGTGCGGCGGAGAAATGAATGTGTTCGAGCTGGTCATTTTCGACACCTCTAGTTTCCAGGAATAGCCTCGGCCGTTGCTCTTTTCAACCCGGGGAATGGAGGACCGTATCGAGAGTAATAGGCACTGCTCTCGACGAACGGCGCCCTTACTCTGGTTTGTTACCTCATTAGAGTTGGCATTCTGAACACCGGGTTGCTTGCGGCGACGTCCTTAGAACGAATTTCTCTCTGGAGCTTGCAAGATTTCTGTTCTTGTTCCCGCTCTATGCGTACCTGTACCTCAGAACTCCTCTACTCGTGCCACTACTCGGTTCGTGCCGCCAGTTTGATCATCTCGCGCTAAAATCCCGCTATTCGTGGAAGCTGCCGGAGGCTTGCTTTCCGGCGTATGTCGGGCGCTCACTTTCGAGATCTTCGCGCTGCGGCAACGTCCGAAAAGTTGCGCGCCGGCCTTCGCCATGCAAAAATCCCAGCATGCAAAATACGAAAATCCGGCTCGCTTCTAGAATCTTGCTTGTGGTTCTTTTCTGCGCTCCTAGGGCTAACGCTCAAACCACTCGTCCCGACGCCGAAAAACAGCTGGCCCACGACATTTACAAACAATTCATCGAAATTCAGTCGGGCTTCACGACCGGCTCCACAACTCCTGTTGCGGAAGCGGCGGCAGCTCGCTTGAAAGCCGCGGGGTTTTCGGGTTCCGACATCTTCGTTGGCGGTGCGATTCCCAAGAAGGCCAATCTCGTCGTTCGCTATCACGGCACGGGCGCGCGCAAACCCATTCTCCTGCTCGCCCACATCGACGTCGTCGAGGCCAAGCGTGAAGATTGGAGCACCGACCCTTTTCAATTCCTGGAGAAGGACGGTTTCTTTTACGGCCGCGGAACCGGTGACGACAAAGCCCAAGCCGCTGTGTGGATCGCCAACCTCATCGAGTACAAAACAGAAGGGTTCAGGCCCGATCGCGACATCATTGTCGCTCTCACCGCCGACGAAGAGGGCGGTGGGCCGTACAACGGCGTCGACTGGCTGCTAAAGAATCACCGCGATCTAGTCGAGGCGGAGCTGGCCCTCAACGAAGGCGGATGGGGCGAAGAATCCAAAGGCAAGAAAATATCCAACGATTTGCAGGTCAGCGAGAAGTACGTTCTGAATTTCCGCTTCGAAGTGCGCAACAAGGGCGGCCATAGCTCGCTGCCCGTGCACGACAATGCTATCTATCATCTCGCGGGAGCTCTAGAGCGTCTTGGCGGCTTCGGCTTTCCCCTGAAGACGAATGAAGTCACCGCGGCGTACTTCGAGCAGATGTCAAAGATCGAAACCGGCCCCCTCCAGGACGATCTTAGAAAGGTCGCCTCCGGCCGAGAGGGATCCCTGGAACGAGTCGCGGCCGCCTCCCCCGCCTGGAATTCCACACTTCGCACCACTTGCGTGGCCACCATGCTCGAGGGCGGCCACGCCATCAATGCACTGCCGCAACTCGCCGCCGCCACCGTGAATTGCCGGGTCCTGCCGGAAGACGAGCCCGCATACGTCCTAAGCACGTTGCAAAAAGTCGTGGCGGATGATCAGGTCAGCGTCAAACAATTGAGCGAGTTCAGCAAAGCCGCAGCTTCTCCGATGCGCCCCGACCTGCTCAGAGCGGTAAGTGATATCACCACGCACATGTGGCCGGGTGTTCCAACCGTTCCGATCATGGTCATGGGCGCTACGGACGGAAGATATCTGCGAGCCGCCGGCATTCCCACCTACGGCATCCAGGGCTTCTTCATGGATCGGGATGACATTCGCTTCCACGGGCGCGATGAACGCCTGGGCGTGCAGTCCTTCTACGAAGGGCAGGCCTTCCTCTACGAACTCGTTAAGCGGCTATCGACATCCGCCAAATAACAATGCAAGCCGAGATTAGTTGGTCTCGACGTCGATCGCTCACGCATTCCGTTGCAACCGCGCAATCAGATTCTGCACACTCCTGGCCAGTTCCGCCACTTCTCCACGTCCGGCAATCTCAAAATCCACTGCGCCGTTCCCCTGGGCCACGTGATCCACGGCCTCGCGCAGACTGATCAGCGGCTTCACCACCTGCCGCGGCAAAATAAAGCTCACCCACACGCTGAACAAAAGTGTGATCGCGGACACGATGCTCAACGCCCACTCCGCGGACCTCATCAAGCGGCGGGCCTCCCGATGATCGTATTCCACCCGTTTCCAGTTTTGCGTTTCAAGCTCACCCAGCAATTCCAAAACCTGCTGGCTCGAAGTCTGCAAATCCGCGGTGACCGGCGCCAGCGCAGGGTTCCCTGCCTGAACCGTCTCCGAGATCTGCGTATCAAACGACCCGACGCGGTTGCGCAGCTCCTCGATCAACTGCGCGCGTCTCCTGAAATTCGCCACTCGCAGCAAATCGTTCAAGTCTTTTTCATAGGCCCGCACCACGGTCTGAATACGGTCCGCGTCTCCTTGCCCGGGCAGCTCCATCGCGGACACCGCCGCGCTTAATCTTTCCTCGTAAACACCAAGCGCCTCCAGCGCCTTTTGTGTTTCTCCCATGTCTTGTGGCTCGAGCTCTTGTATTTGGATCACAATCTGTCTGGTTTTTCCCAGTGCCTCGCGGTTCGCGGCAAGGTAGCTCGAATCGTGCAGCAACAGGTAATTTCGTTCCGCGCGCCGCGCTTCCAGAATTTCAATGGAGGCGCGCTGCGCCAGCGTCGCGGCCGGGGCGTCCACGTTCACGATGCGGTCCACAATCCACCCCATCTCGAAAAGGTAGTAGACCGCGAGGAAAACCACCGGCACCAAAATAAATCTGGCGATCGCCAGACTGTACGCCACTCTCTTCCGCAGAGAATTTCCCGGCGCAAGAATCTTGAACTTTTTCCGGATTCCGAGTCTCATAAGCCGGCTCCTGCCATAGAGTCTCCTCTCTGGTCGCCCGATTGTATGTCAGCAAACCGTGCGCCGCGCACTCTTTTGAACTCCAGCTAATCCGCGGCCGCACCGTAGAGGAAGGCTCTTGGTGGCCAACTCCTCGGCATGGCACTCTGCGAAGAAGAGTAGTAACGTCAAAGCTAATAGCGCGACTGGCGATTTTATGAGGGGGAAACTGATGGAACTAGCCACGTGGGTCGCCTGGGTTTTCGCTGCACTTTGGTTCTGCACTTACGCAGCCTACGGTCAGGCAACCTCTGCGATTGCCGGACAACATCCCGCGCCTTCCGCCAGGCACCAGATTTCTTGCACAATGACAGTCAGCCCTAACCTCGGCATAGCGGCCTCCGGACCCGCTGCTCCCTACTCGGCCGTACAAGAGTCCTTTACTATTCAAACTCTCGCAGACGGAAAGCACATCTCGCGCAAGCCGACGTCCGAGAAAATCTACCGCGACTCGCAGGGAAAGACCAACCAGAACGGAGCTGCCCTTCTGCCGCGAAACGGCTGACACTTCAGACGCAGCGGTCATTGAGATCCACGATCCCGTTTCGGGTTATGCGTACATCCTCGCTGGAGAGAAACACGTTGCGCGCCGGTGCGCCCTCGAGGCGAGGCAGCCCACAATTCGACCCGCCACCACGGCGGAAGCAATCCGGCCTCAGCCCATTTGAAAGCGTCACCATTCTCTCGAAGGACAACAATCTCCGCTACGGCGAAACCACAACCCGCCTTACCAACATCGACGTCTTGAACGCAATCCTGTCTTTGTTCCAACCACCGCCCGACTAGCCAGGAAGTATTCGAGAATAGTTCGAACCCCATCTCTCCTCCAGCCATCCAGCACATCGCCATTCTATGGTGTCGTAGCTGGTCGTGCGGCCTCGCGGGAATGTGGGTGTTTTGCTGTTTGCAGGAGCGCATCAATGGCGTCGACGCTGTCGATCAGGGTCGGGTCGAAGTCCAGCTCGGTAAAATCCATGCCGAATTTTTCTTCGAGGAAGACCACGATGTCTACGGCGTCCACGGAGGCAAGACGGCCGTCGAGCAGCAGCGACGTGTCGTCCGCGAAGGGCTGTTTGTCCCCCTTCTGGAGAAGCAATTCAGTCAAGTATTTCCGAACCTCTTCCCGTTGGTCCATGTGTTTGCTCAAGTCGTCAGGTTGAAAAGATGCGCAAAAAATCGAAAATGTTCCGTGATTGGATAGGTCCGCTCGGTGTAATTGAAAATGTTGAGCAGACAGTAAAAAAGGCCGACGCAAAATGCCGGCACGACACGCCTGCGAACGAATCCCGAGGGCTTCGGGCCACGCTTGCGCGTCTGCGAAATGCAGATGGCCGTAGCCAGCACCGTGCAATAGAAAATGTAGACGTGAAAGGCGGCAAGCGAGCGCCATAGGCCAAGCTGGACGATGTATTTCAGGTCAAAAACATAGTGGTAAAAAGCATTTCCAAAGCCAGCGGCGGCAAACGTGGCAACGGCCAGGCGAAGCTTCTTATTGCGAGTCTTGAAAGAATTCAGAAAGACCGGATAGAAAAAACAATCCACCAACAGCTCTTTGAAGTAGAAATAGTAGCGGTTCCAGAATTCTGCGATGGTTCGCGAACTCAATGGGCGGCAGGTGTTGCGCAGCGCCATGAATCCCGCCATGCGGCAGCAAGCCACGATTCGATGGCCCACGATGGAGATCACCAAGAGGTTGTCGAAAAATGCGGCGATTAGGCTGGCCCAGCAAGTGTACCAGGGATATGGCACGCGGTTCGCGCTGCGAGCGAGCGCTTCCGTAAAGCTCGGTATGGCCAGGAAACCGTGGACGAATGGGTCAAAAAACCTGAAAACCAGACCGATAAGGAGGGACCAAGCAAGCAGCTTCAGTCCCTTCAACTGTGTAACGGCAAGCTGGTCGGAGTCCCGGGCTTCGATACGCCGCAAATAGCCGGAGCCTTTCACAAACGGAGTGGTCGGCGATCCCCAGAAGGGCCGGTAGGTGCCAAGCTGAAGGCTGAAATCATCCCGGCCGGGAGCGTGGGAATCCAATAGGGAATAGGCGATAAACCAAAGATAGGCGCCGAAGGTGGCGGTGAACTCCCAGACCGTCAAGTAAAAGCGAGAGGTGTTAGGGAAATTAGCCGCGAAGACAATGAGCAGCGTGTACCCGCTCAACAGAATCAAAACGGGATGGCGTCCGATGACAGATCGGGGTAATTGCACGGCGAGCCAAAAAAGCGTCGCGCCGATCGCAATGACGAACACGGTGAGCGCCGACGTATAAAGAGGATGCGGAAGTTTTGCCCAGGGAAGAACAAAGGTCATGAGGAGAGTGGCGATGGTGATGAGGAGCCTGCGCCGAAGTGGCACGAAGGTGACCATTGCGAGACAAAGGCTGAGCGGCAGCCAATCTGCCATCGCAAAACGCAGGCCCAGCGCGAAGAGTGCCACGATTACAATCTTTCCGGCCCACGTTTTCGAAAACCTCGTCACCACTGGATAGGTTTCGATTCGCGGGATAATACGGAAATTCGCCAGCCAGCTGGGGACGCGGCTCAGAAAAACGTCTAAAGTAGGTGCAACTTGTGTGCTCAAAACTTTGCCTCGACCGGCATTCCGCCACTCTTATTTGGCATTGGCGAACTGACTTCAGAATTCCCCGGGCAGCCGCGCCTGTAGCGACGATATTCTGACCTTACCATCGGAAAACTGCCGCCCCTTCCATCAACAGCGGGCAATTGTGTAATCCGGCAACGCCCTTTAAGACCACCTGGAGAGCAAAGATGAAGCTAAGAAGCGCGCATGCCACGCCAGCTGCCGGGAGACGACGGCACGGACTCAATCAAAGTGCAGATCACGGGATTCCTTCGCAGGCTCTTATCGATCTGGAGGCCGCGGGTTTAGGTATTGCAGTCTTTCCTCGACTTGGGCGGCTTGCCGACTTGACGGAAGTTACGACGCAATGTTTGTTGTGGCCAGAGCCCGAGGCTTCTGCACGTGTGCGTTTCGCAAATGCACTGGACAAAATAAATTCCCGAGCGCCTTGCGCAGTCAACTCGTAAGGCATTGTGACCGAAGCCTGCCGGAGGATGAGGTCCCTCGGGAAACAGCGCGGAGGGGACGCGTAGGCGCGCACTCCTAAGGCGATGTAGCTCTACTACGGGCAAGCGACAGCATCACCGACTTCTGAAGCTCGAGTAGGCTCGAACGCGTGGCCTTCCCGCTGCGGAATTGGTGAAAATTCTATGTCCCGGAAGCGCTTATGGCCGCCGAGTCGCGAACAAATTGAAGAGCCCAGTTCCCTTCAGAAGCGGATCCTGCTCAACGGCAACTTGAAAGCCTTGCTTCGCCAAGAGTTGTTTGACTTCCTCCAGGCCCCCCGCCTCATCGTGAACCTCGATAGCGACTTGGCGTATCAAGTTCCAATGCTCATCCCGAATTCCCGCCAATACGTCTCTTTCACTTTTCTCGACATCGACTTTCAATAGATCAATCTGCGTGATGTGTTCTTCGTCCACGATCTCCGAGAGCGTTCGTAAACGGCAAGGAAACGTAACCTTCTTGAACAGATAGCCGAGCATTCGATCGGCATTTTTGGGACTCAAACCACTGTTTACCATAAAGGTCTTCGAAGTCTCACGGTCCGCGTTCAAATCAGCATGGAACCCGGACATCACACTGTTGGCGGGGTAAAAGGAGAACTCAGCAGTGCCAGACTCCCGCGCCAATCCACACTCAAAGAGGCGTGCGTCCACTCCGTGAAGTTCGATGTTGGCCTTCAGGCACGCGAATGTTGTGGGACTAGGTTCGAACGCGAAGATGCGTATGCCAGGGCATTCTCGATGAAAAAACAATGCCGATAGCCCGATATTGGCGCCAACGTCGAACACGCAATCTCCCTCGCGCAACTCGATGCCGTGCTGCAAGTAGCATCTCGCCCCGAAGACTTCACGGTACACAAAACGCGTTTCATCGGCATTCAACGAAAATACCGTTAAACCATCAGGAAGGCTGAGCTGTTGCATCATGACTTTACAGATTATGCATCTAGGCGCAGCACGGGACAATCGCGACGGCTTGCGGCCGATCAAGGAACAGAATTCACGTCTCTAAAGCAGAGATTCATCCAGCATGCGTGTCAGCGCTTTTCGGTCGATCTTCCCGGTCGCGCCGAGGGGCAGAACATCCAGTTGATGTACCCGCTGCGGGATCATGTAATCAGGCACACGCTTTTTCATCCCATCGCGTACCTCTTCGCGCGTAACTCCGGGCGAGCAGTGGAAGGCAACGATGCCTGTAGCGCGGCCATCGGTGAGTGGCCAAGCCACGGCGGCCACCAGGTCTGTACCCACAATCTCGCGCAGATGTGCCTCGACTTCTTCGAGTTCGATGCGGTTCCCGAGTATCTTCACCTGATTGTCAATGCGACCCAAGTGGTGAAACGCTCCAGAAGAGTCCTGATAGGCCGAGTCTCCCGTGCGATACCATCGGCGTCCCTCCAGCGTGGGAAAGCGGGCCGCCGTGAGTTCTGGATCCTGGAAGTATCCGCGCGCCACTTGGCGGCCAGACACGACCAGTTCCCCCTCCTCGCCGGGAGGTAAGAAATTGAGGTTTGCGTCCACAATGCCGGCTTGAATACCTGGAAACGGCTTGCCAATGGCCAGCGATCCGCGGTTTCTGGTGACATTTGGAGGATCCTCAAGGCGCTGTGCGATGCAGTCGACCGTAACCTCGGTTGGTCCGTAAAAATTCTCCACAACGCTATTCGGCGCGGCGACTTGCCACGCTTGGGCGGTAGCAATGGGCAGTGCCTCGCCGGCAAAGATGGAACATCGTAATGACGGAAATGAGTTTGGCTTCAGCATTTTCATGCGCTCCATGATGCATGCGGTCGAGGGCACTGAAAACCAGATATTCAGTTCGTGGTCGCGGATGAACTTTGCGGGAGCCATAAGTTGTAGGGCAGGCACCACGAAGAGTCCAGCCCCGGCCGCCCAAGTTACAAACAAGTCCAGCACGGAGTTATCGAAGGTGAGTTCTGCCACCTGAGAGACTCGATCCGTGGGTCGAAACCCGCACCGATCCTGCACCACGCCGCGATACCGAGCGACGCTTTCGGCTTCGATCATCACGCCTTTGGGCGTCCCCGTGGTGCCGGAGGTAAAGATGATGTACGCCAGCGCATCGTCGGACACGAACACGGGCTGATCGGGGCCTTCGTCTGGCAACTCCGCGACGCTCAGAAAGCTGGTGCCAGGATATTCAAGGGTACTAGGCGACGGTCTCGCACCGGCGCCGAACAGTATCCGTCCCGGCGCCCATTCGAGCACACGGTTTGAGAGCAAATCCAGACCGGCCTGGTCGACAACTAGCGCATCGAGATTCGACATCTGCAGAATGCGAATCAAGCGGTCCTCGGGGGTGTGCGGGTTGATGGGCACGTACGCTTCGCCGGACCACAGTGTTCCCAACACTCCCGCATAGGCCTCGACAGTGCGAGAAGCAAGAATTCCAACCCTTCCCGATACCTCGCCGGTGTTTCGGCGGAGCCAACCGGAAATACGTCTGGCCAGATTGCCCAATTCTGCGTAGGAAAATCGTTCCCCACCCACAAACAACGCAAGGGACTCTGGGTTCATTACGGAGTTTTCATGAAAAGGGAGGGCCAGATTGTAGTTCGTCGTGGTGCTCACAATTGCGCTCATCGATCAAGATGCTCCAGGGCGAATGACCTAGTGGTGTGCCGGGCCGGAACAAATTGGCCGCAGTCTTGAATGATACTGCCTTTTGGGCACAAGTTCGGCTAAACGCATGGGCCGTTCAGGCGACTGGTCTGTAAGTGATTGACTCTTCCGTTCCGGGAGGATGGCGAAGCCTCCGTGACCGCGAGGACCGGCCGATTCTTGCGATCTTAGGTGCGGTGAGTATTTGGCATCGACAATGCATCGAGGTTCGGTTCGCCGGTTGGCATCGGCGGGAGGGCGTCGACCAGGACAATATCGGCGGGGGTCATCTCTGCCGGAAGGTTCTGCTTGATGAATTCAAACAGCTCTTGAATCAACTTTCCCCGAAGGTTCGCCTGGCCAGGGGTATTCGAATGATGAGCAAAATTGTCACTGACCGTCGCTGGTTTGGGCCAGGCAACCAACGGCTCACGGGCCGTCACTTCGCGGGAAATCCGCCTGAATAATGCGTCAAAGCGGCCGTCCGGTTGCATGCTCGCCCAACTCCAGTCCACAGAAAAACCCATATCGTCAGCCATGCTGCAGATAGTTTGCGGAAGGACACCCTGGGCGGCAGTCTGCACCACCGATTCTTTCACGTCGGCAACCGTCCGGAGGAGATCCGACGTACGGATCTCTTTCATGGCCAGCACATCGTTCTGCAATCGGGCGTTAGGAATATTCTTGAGCGCAAGAATCTCGCACTCGGGCTTTTCAAGAGCTTCTTTGACCGAATCCATTGTCAGTTGAAGTTCGGACCAGTCGAGCCAGCTAGGCTCGATGGATTGTTGGGCCGGTGCACCCACGGATAGAACCACGTTGAAGCGAAATCGAGTCAGTTCGTTGTCGAAGCGTCCTCGCTTGGGTTTGATCTCCACTCGTGAAATCTTGGGGAAGCGCTGCTGGAGGGCAAGAAAAAAGGCGGGCGAGAGCAATAACTCCTCTTGCTGCCATAATCGTCGAAGGACTCGCTCTCGCAACTCCGCCAGATTCAGAGACGGAGGAGCTTGATGTAATTCGACCGAAGATGCATAGATTTCCAGTAAAGGTAAGCTGCGAACATCGCCGACAAAAATCTTCCCACCGGGCTTGGTTAATTCCACGATCTGCTCCATCACTCGCACCAGGTAAGTGACGCTCGGGAAGTATTGAACGACAGAATTAAGAATCACAGTATCGAATGAATTCGCGGTGAAACCTTCAAAATTGTCCGCTGATCTTTCAAGAAGCGCAGTGCGAGCCGCCTGCTGTGTCGATTGCGCAAGTTGTTCTTTGAGCCGCTGCAGTGCGGCTCTCGACTGATCCGCGCCAACGTAACGTTGGCAATGCTGCGCAATGCGCAGCAGCAGCAAGCCGGTACCGCAGCCAATCTCCAGAACTTGCTGAGGCCGGAGCGCCAATATCTCTGTCACCGTCGTCTCGACCCATTCGCGCATTTCTTCCGCGGGAATTGGCTGCCTGGTGTAGCTGCTATTCCATCCGGCGATGTTAAAGGCCACAGCGGAAGATGCCGCCTCTTTCCCAAACTGCATCAAGTCAAAGGTCTTGCGCCATTTTTGTAGTCGCTTGCGCTCTTGTTCCGAGCCGGCGAGCACCAGCTCCCAATAATTCGTCTCCGGCACAACATAAGCGACAAGCTTTTTCTCTCCGGGAATAACTTCGCGGGACGCGATGGCGACATCGCGAACACCGGGGTGTGCTCGCAGCGCGCTTTGGAGTTCACTTAGCCGCATTGGCCTTCCCTGACCGACGAGTTCCGCCAATTCTTGGCGGTTCACCTTGGCGCGGGCATTCAGCGGGATGGATTCCATGTGCGGGACGGTGGAAGGCACCCTGTACCTCCGAAGGCGCTCCTGGCTTTGCGTTTTCAGCGCGGCATCGCCAGTTGCGCCGGTCTCGAGCTGGCACTCGGATGATGCGGAAATGCCAGGAGCAAGAACATTTCGCCGGCCGCGGCTGAGGATGCGCGTTCGAATCGACGATCAGCGCCTCCAACGCAATGCGCCCGAACTGTTGCAGGAGGGGCTGTTCGGGATATTTCGGACGGAGAGGAATGTATGTTTCGCCAACCCGGCAGGTGCCGGGGACGCCGAAGTAGATTTCTGGAGTTCGCGAAGCGAGGATTCCGGCATGAGGGGCGTTCGAAGGAGAGTAGGTGCCGAGCCAGCGTACGATCGGCTGAACTTGTTCGCGCAATGCCGAGTACGTGAATTGCGTCTCGCCAACAGAAAGCGCGAGCCTCTCCGGGCTAGCGAGAGCGCTTTCATAGAAGGGATAGGCGAGGTTGTATCGCACGATTGTTGTTCTCTGCCCAACAAAAAAGGATATCAGTGCGGGTCTTGTCCGAAGGAGGAGAGGCGAGCCAGGTGTGCTAGAAAGGGCAACTAATACGGGTAGAGATTTGCGGAATTCTTCGCGTCAGGTTTGGTGGCGAAACGCGGGCTGCTTCGCCTTAAGACGAGGTGGCCACGTAGACGGGATACGCGGGAGACCATTGGTTGGCGAGGATTCGCGTACGGAGCGCGGAGGAAGAATCGAGCACCGGGGCGATGCCGGAACGTGCCGCTTCCTGGGCCACGGCAAAAG
>Ga0210407_10000999_pt1 | contig 28107 bp, 18 predicted proteins | sample IncBWC27MmetaG_FD_150860 | JGI IMG/M metagenome (GOLD analysis project Ga0210407, IMG submission 150860) | Forest soil microbial communities from Barre Woods Harvard Forest LTER site, Petersham, Massachusetts, United States - Inc-BW-C-27-M | ecosystem: Environmental > Terrestrial > Soil >...
CCGTGCGGCCTTCTTTGATAAGCGCGTCGATCCGCGGATTCACATAGAAGCTGCGGTTGGCGCCATGGGGCGGAAATTTGTCGGAGTGGAACACGTACTCGAAGATGTCGGGGTCTTCGTTGCCGCCGATCCAACGCAGCGAATACATCTGGTATGCGCCGCTGACGACGTCTGCCATAAACGTCGCAGATTCAAACGCGCGGATGTCGAGCACGATCCCGACGCCTCGCAACTGCTGCTGGAGCACAGCCACCATCAGTCGCGTCGTTTCCTCCGTCGACGTTTTCATTACGAGGTGAAAGCGCACGCCGTTTATGGGAGGGTATCCAGCGGCATCAAGTATCCGGCGCGCTCGGTCGGGGTCGAACTCATATTTCTGCACATCGCCGTCATACGCCCAACTCTGTGGTGGGAGGATGCTGTCGGCTGGCCGCGCGAAACCTCGCCACAGATACTGGATCATGGGCCGGCGATCAATGGCGTAAGCGAGCGCTTGCCGGACGCGTACGTCACGCAAGATCGGATCGCGCAAGTTAAATGCCAGGTAGCTGAACACCGTGCCCGGCGCCCGCTCCACTCGAAGGTTCGGCTCATTCTCGAGCGCGAGCACCATGTCGGAAGTCAGCGCGTTGCTGGCGATGTCGGCGCTGCCTTTGCGAAGTTCGAGCGCGCGCGTGGTGGTATCGGGCACGACCACGAAGCGTACCCGGGGCACATGCGGCTTATCGCCCCAGTAGTCCTCGTTACGTTCGACGATGACTTCCTTGTCCTGCTCAGCGCTGACGAAGCGAAACGGGCCGGAGCCGACAGGGTGGGTCGTCATTTCGGTCAGCGTGCCGTAGGGAACAATGCCCATCGCGCCATCGGATAGGTTCCACAGTAGGGTCGAGAACGGCTCCTTCATGCGAAATACGATCGTGTAGTCGTCGGGAGCTTCGACGCGATCGACGTAACGGTAGGCGGCGGCCCGGGTGGTACGGATCTTGCCCTGAAGCATGGAGTCGAACGTCCACTTCACGTCGCGAGATGTGAGTGCGCGGCCATCGTGAAACTTCACGCCATGCCGGATGTGGAATATGTAGGCCAGGGGATCGGGAACCTCCCAGCGCTCCGCCAGCGCGGGCGTCACATTCAGATGCTCATCGCGATCGAGGAGATCATCGAACATCAGCGCGTCGATGCGCTCGGACCACGCATCGATCCCAACTCGCGGATCGAGATTGGTAGGGCTGCTCTCAATGATCATGACCAGCGTGTTGGGGTCGGGAGCTTGTGAGCAGGAGAGAAGGGGCAGCACGCATAGGCTGAGGAGTAACAGAAGAATTGTCATCCTGAGCGGAGCGAAGGACCTGCTTCCTGCGTGCGCCCGTCCTGCTGCCTTATGCATACGAAATCTTCCCCAGGATCGCCGCCCGCTTCGCTCCCGTAGCCGACGGCACATTGCTGGGCCGCCGATGCCAGGTCTCGTGCGCGAGCAGCGCAAAAGCCACGGCCTCCTTCGCTTCCGCCGGAAGGCCGAACTCATCGGAGAAATGCAGTTTGATTCCCAACGGCGTGACGGCGTCGCGCAGCATGGCTATCAGTGTCGGGTTCTTCGCGCCTCCGCCCGACACAATTATTTGATGACCGGCCCGCTTTCGGTTTGCGGCTCGTGGCACAACGAATCGCGGCAACACGAATCGTCGAACCGCGTCCGCAATCGATCGCGCCGTCAAAGCCGTCGCCGTCGCCACCACGTCGGGCTTTCTGGCCCCGCGGCAGAGCTGAAGAAATCGGCCAACGTATTCGCGGCCAAATTCTTCGCGGCCCGCCGCTCGCGGAGGCTTCTGCCGGAAGAAGGGGGCGCGCACCAGCTTTGCAGCTACGCCATCCAATACGCGTCCTGAGGCCGCCACTTTGCCGTCGCGGTCGTAGCGTTTGCCAAAGAACTCTTCCATGATCGCATCGATCACCATGTTGCCGGGACCGGTGTCAAAAGCAAGCACCTGCCGCAGCGACGCGCCCGCGGGAATCGCCGTCAGATTCGCGATTCCGCCGACGTTCTGCGCGATGCGTGCTACATGCTGGTCGCGATATAGAAAATAATCCAGAAAGGGAACCAGCGGAGCGCCCTTGCCTCCCGATGCCATATCTGCCGGACGAAAATCAGAGACCACCGGCACACCCAGCCGCGCCGCGATGACCGCGCCTTCGCCGGTTTGCCAGGTTACCGCCAATTGCCTCCCGAGGAATCGTTGCGCCACTCCCTGGTGATAGAGCGTCTGTCCGTGACAACCCACCAGGTCAAGTTTCACGCGATGCTTGCGCGCTGTCTTGGCGATCGCCTCAGCATACAGTTCGCCGAGAAGAAAGTTGAGCCGCGCCAGATCTGCTACGCGGGCCAACTCCGCGTTCATCATCTCGAGAATTGCGCGTCGAACCGGGGGAGGGAACGGGTACTCCGCGTGGGCAAGAAGTGTGTAGCGCGGCCGCCCCGGCCCGCGTGTCGGCAGCCGCACCAATGCCACATTGATCCCGTCCGCCGAGGTGCCGCTCATCACGCCGGCAACAATCATGCTCATGCGCGCTCCTCGCGAGCAAAGGTGGCCAGCCGGACCTCTTCGCCGAATTCCCAGAGCTGCCTTGTCAGCTTCTCCACTCGTGCAGAAGTGGGAGCGAGAGTACGGCGCCCTGCCGTTGACTTCTTATCAAACACTTTCTTCTTAAACGCCAGCACGCGTCGAGCCGATTCCCCGACCCGGCGGGCAAATCTGTCGTCGCGCTCCGCCTCGCGGACCAAGGCTTCGTGCGCGCGAAGAATGAAATCTTCCCGATGGCAGATCAGGCCAAGATCGCCCCCGGCGCGGATGTGCTCGATCAACACTTGTTCGATCGCCTGTTCGATCGGCGCGGCCGCCAGTACGCCACCCATCTCCAGATCGTCGGAGCAGATCAGGCCCCTGTAGCCAATCTTCTTGCGCAGAATATCGGTGATCCACTTCTTCGAGAGCGAGGCGGGCGTGCACTGTTTTGTCACCGCCGGAAATGCGGCGTGCGAGACCATGACGAACGGCAATTCGCGCCGCAGGGATAACGAGCGGTAGGGAACCAGATCCTCGCCCCACAATTTGCGCAGCGGCTTATCCACGCTGGGAAGTTCATGATGCGTATCTAGCGTGGCCTCGCCGAGGCCGGGAAAGTGTTTGCCGCAGCCGAGCACGCCGGCATCGCCGAGTCCGCGCAGAAACTCGCGCGCGTAAGCAACCACCTGCTTCGGATCGTCCGAAACCGCCCGCGAACTCATCACCGACCGCGAGGCCTCGTAGGCCAAGTCGAGCACGGGGGCGAAATCCACGTTGAAGCCAAGAGCGCGGCAGTTCTCGCCGATCACGCGCCCATGCTTGCGAAAGAGCGCTCGACTGCCTGTAGCAAAAACCTCTGCCGGAGAAGGCGTCGAACCAAGCAGGTTGCGGAAACGGTCCACTGTGCCGCCTTCGAGGTCTACACAGGTGAAGAGCGGTATGGCCACACACTTCTGGCATTCGCGGAGAAGCGTATGCGTCTGCTCAGCCCGGGTGATATTGCGGGCAAATAGAATCACGCCGGCTGGCTGAATCTTCGTGAGCAGGGAAGCGAGGCGTGGGGACATCTCGCTGCCGTCGAAGCCGATGACGAGGAGTTGGCCGATATTCGGTTTTGAATTACGCATCCAGGGCTTTCTCGGCGTACTCCGCGTCTCGGCGGTTAGATCTCCTTCTTCAACTCCGAGAGCAAGTTTAGCGCTTCCAGCGGCGTCAGCCGATCCAAATCCACTTCCCGAAGCTTCTCAAGCACTGGCTGCGACAGTGGCGTGAAGATCGTCAACTGCGTCGGACGTTCCGGCTCTGTGGACGAGCCCGGAGTCAGATGGCCTGACAGCCGGTGCTCAGCTGATTCATGCTCCGCCAGCACTTCGCGGGCACGCACCACCACTTCGTTCGGCAATCCCGCCAGCTTTGCGACTTCGATTCCGTAGCTGCGGTCGGCCGCGCCCGGTTCGACCCGCCGCAGGAAAACAACGCTTCCACCGGTCTCTTTGACCGACACATGATAGTTTTTCACTCCACTCAATTGCTCCGCCAACTCGGTCAGTTCGAAATAGTGCGTCGCAAACAACGTTTTCGCGTGCACACGAGCGTGCAGATACTCGATGGCGGCCCATGCGATCGCGAGGCCGTCATAGGTGGAAGTGCCGCGCCCGACTTCGTCGAGCAAGATCAACGACCGAGCCGTCGCTGTATGCAGAATCGCCGCCGTCTCCGTCATCTCGACCATAAACGTCGATCGCCCGCGAGCCAGGTTGTCGCTCGCGCCGATGCGTGTGAACACGCGGTCGACAATGCCCATCCGCACGGCGCGCGCGGGGACAAACGATCCCATCTGCGCCATGATCACGATCAGCGCCGCCTGCCGCAGATACGTGCTCTTGCCACCCATGTTCGGACCGGTCAGCACCACGATGTTGTGGGTTGAGGAATCCAGAAACAGCTCGTTCGGAACGAAGCGCTCGCTTCCTGCGGCCAGTTCCTGCAGCTCGATTACTGGATGGCGGCCCTCGACAATTTCCAGATCGCCGACGTCCTCGGCCTTTTCAGCTTCATCGACATGAGGCCGGCAGTAATTCCGCAGCGCCGCGATGTGGGCCAGGCACCCCAGCACATCCACTTCCGCAAGTGCCAGCGCGGTTTGACGAATGCGCTTGGCCTCGGCGGCAACGGCCGAACTTAACTCGGCAAACAGCCGCCGCTCGATTTCGACAATCTTTTCCTGGGCATCGAGAATTTTGGACTCATATTCCTTCAGCTCCGGAGTCGTGAAACGCTCGGCATTCACCAGCGTCTGCTTGCGTTCGTAGTCGGCGGGCGAGAGGTGAAGGTTCGCCTTCGAAATCTCGATGTAGTAGCCAAAAATGGAATTGAACTTTACCTTGAGCGATCCAATCCCCGTCCGCTCCCGTTCGCGCGTCTCTACTTGTGCCAGGTACTGTTTCGAATTGCGGCTCAGGTCGCGGAGTTCGTCGAGATCTTTGTCGACGCCCGCCGCGATCACCCCGCCATCGCTCAGCGTGAGTGGAGGCTCCGGAACCAGCGTGCCATCGATCTTCTCCCGCAGATCGCCGAGTTCGTCGATCGCGATATGCAGCGCGCCGAGGCGCGACGCAGAAAGTCCGGCCAACACCGCTCGCACCCTGGGAATTCGTGCGAGCGATGCCGCCAGGGCCAGCACGTCCCGTGGATTCGCCGTTTCCAGCGTGACCCGGCTCAGTAGACGTTCGAGATCGAGAATTCCATCGAGCGCCCGCCGCAATTCTTCACGGCGCACCGTGTCTTTGACCTGCACCTCAACCGAATCCAGCCGGCCGTTGATCTCGGACGGATCCAGAGACGGCCGCAGCATCCATGTTCGCAGCAGCCGCTTGCCCATCGGCGTCACGGTCGCATCCATGCAGCGGAACAGAGTTACGCCCGCATCCGTGCCCGCGAATAGTGGTTCGATCAACTCCAGGTTGCGCACCGTCACCGCATCGAGCACCAGACAATTCTGCCGCTCGTAGAAGCCGATGCGATCCACATGATCGAGCGTGCCGCGCTGCGTTGACCGGATGTAATACAGGATTGCCCCGGCCGCCGAAGCCGCCGCCGGTTTGCCGGCCAAGCCGAAGCCCTCGAGCGAAAGCACGCCGAAATGATTCTCCAGGAGCGGAATGGCGTGGTCGGGAGCAAAAATCCAGTCGTCCAAAGGAGTCTCTGCCCAGCCAGAGCCAGAAACCCGAGCGATAGGCGCTGTGTCCGTGTGGGGACGGGCGACTCGCCCGTCCGGCGCAGCGGAACTACCCAGCTGACCGCCCGCAGAGCGTTCCAGTAACGGAGCGGAAGACCCATACAGCATTTCCTTTGGGCGCAATTGTTCAAGTTCTTCTTGAATACGGCGTCCGGCCGATTCGCCGGCGAACTCAGTCGCTCGAAACTCGCCGGTTGAAAGATCAAGCGCCGCAAAACCCACGCGATCTGCGACCGTCGCCACCGCCGCCAGAAAGTTGTTCTCCTCCGGGTTCAGCGACGAATCCGCTGCTGTGCCCGGTGTGACCACACGCGTCACCTCGCGCCGCACCAGCTTCGTCGCCAGACGCGCGTCCTCTACCTGCTCGCAGACCGCGACCTTGAATCCACGCCGGATCAGCTTGGAGATGTAGCTCTCGGCGGCGTGGTAAGGCACGCCACACATCGGGATGGCGGCGCCCTTTTCTTTATTGCGCGAGGTCAACGTGATCTGTAACTCGCGCGCCGCCAGTACCGCGTCATCGAAGAAAAGCTCGTAGAAATCTCCCAGCCGGAAAAACAGCAGAGCGTTGGGATGCTCCTTCTTGATCGCAGAGTATTGCCGCATCAGCGGCGTCGAGGGTTCAGACATAGGGCGATTTGGTAATTTTGTAATCTCTAATTTTGTAATTTGCAATCTTTCCGTCCTCCTACTCTAGCGTGCCGGGAGGTTTTCAGATTACAAAATTACAGAATTGCCAAATTACAGATTTCTCCATTTGACTCCCTCCCTTCATTTTGTTCTTCTTACTGCCATGGAATTGCGCAAAGATCCCATCACCCGCTCCTGGGTGATCACTGGCGACGATGTCGGCGAGCCCACGCCACGCCCTCAAGCCTGCCGTTTTTGTGGCCCTTCCGCCGACCTAACCAATGTCATCGCCACCCTACCCGGCGTGGATGGCAGCGCGTGGTCGGCGCGCTCGGTTGTCCATCCGCAGGCCCTGTACCACATCGAAGGCGAGGCGGCCCGCCGCGGCGACGGACTCTACGACCGCATGGGATCGGTCGGCGCTCACGAAGTTCTGCTGGAGAATCCCCGCCACGATGGCCACATCTGGAATGCCAGTGACATCGAAGTTGAACAGTTCCTGCGTCTGGCCGCTTTGCGGATTCAGGATTTAAAGCGCGATAGCCGATTCAAGTACGTCAGCATTTTCAAGAATCACGGCGAGGCCGCGGGACAGGAATTCGACCACCCCACCTCCCAGCTGACGGCAACCATTTTTGTGCCGCGCCGCGTGCTCTACGAACTCCGCGCCGGACGCGAGTACTTCGAGAGCAAAGAACGCTGCGTCTTCTGCGACATTCTGGCACAAGAGGAGCGTCAGAACCTGCGCATCGTCGAAACTCGAGGAGACTACGTGGCCTTCTGCCCTTATGCTCCGCGCGTCCCGTACGAAACCTGGATCATGCCGCGTAGCCATGAAGCTTCCTTTGAGCGCACCGGTTCATCGCGCGTGGGCACCCTGACCGATCTCGCCGCGCTGCTGCGGCGCACCCTGCAACGTATCCGCACCGTCACCGAAGCGTTCCACTTGGTGCTCCACACTTCGCCCAATAGCCAACATCCTTCGGCAACACTCGGATATTGGAAAACACTCGATGACGATTACCACTGGCACATTGAGATTCTTCCCATTCTTGAGGCCAAGGCAAGGTCGTACACTTTCAAAGAGATTTATTACTCTCCAGTGACATCCGAGACCGCGGTCAAACGTCTGCGAGACGCAAAGATCTAATTCATGTCAAGAAAAACGATGGCGCAAAAACGAATTGCCGCCTTGCTGACTTTGGCTTGTCTTTGATGACGACCTACTTGCATCGCGAGCGTGACGGAGAAGAAGCCATCAGCAATATTTCGCTCGCCGCCTGGCGCATGTTCGATCGCCTGGCGCGGGCAAGTGAGTATGGGAGAGTGATTTCGCCGGGGAATAGCAGTAGGTAGTGCGTTGCGAGCTACGAGCCGCGAGCTAAGAGCAATCCAAGACCGCGGCTCGCTTGTAGCTCGTAGCTCAAAGCGATCCTCATGACCATTCGTCGCCTCAAAACTTACACCGGATCTCAAGGCTACGTTTACCAGTACTACTTCGTCGGCAAGCGTCCCGCCGCGAAATCCGATTCCCCTGGGTCTGACGCCAACGAGTACATCTTCGACGTCACCTCCGACCGCAAGCTGACCTACGCGGTCAGTATTTTCCTCCCGCATAAGGTCGTCGCCGCCTGGGCCGAATCCCACGGACGTCCCCTCGGCGATTCCGAGCAGTACGGCGCCGTCAAGATGCGTTTGTTCCGTGCGTTCGATGAACTGGAAGAAATGCAGGCGCACGGCCGGCAGCTTCAGATCGATTCGCAGTCGCTGGAAGAATCTCTGGCGTCGCTAGGTGTGGAATAGATTCGCGGGCTCCGCCCTGTGCGGCCCGGTGCGATAGATAAAAGGTAAATGCCCCCGCCAGACGGCGGACTGCCAAGCGCCGCCATCGCCGACGACGCTTCCAGTCCTTGCCGAATTCGGCCTGCTTACTTGGTTATGTGAGCTATCCAGTTGCCGAAATTGAACTGGGCGTCAAAGTACTGGCCGGCAATGGTGGATCCGTCGGCGGAGATGCTGACTGCGGTATACAGGGTCATGCCCGCCGGAATTTTGGCGCCCATCTGCCGCAGCACCTTTGCGAGTTTCATCGTGCCGTCGGCAGACGTCCAGACAAAAGCATCGATCCCGTGACCAAATGGATCGCCGCTCCACCCGACCACGACTCCATTATCAGAGATGCCGTTCGGGACGCTTTGCTCTGTCGGCGAGTGCCTGATTGTGCCCAACGAGAGCAACCCTAGCTTGTCGGAGTAAAGGAACGCGATACCGTTCGCGCCAACGTAGCGCTGTCCAACGATGTTTCTACCGTTGCTGGATACAGCCGTGGCCTCGCCGAGGGTATTGGAACCGAGAAACAAGTCATGCTTTCCATTGACCCAGCGCACCGGACGACGCGGGCCCGTGGGATCTTCCCAGAAACCAACAACCGTGCTGGCGTTCGCCGAGATAGCGCTCGCCCGGCTGCTATGGTTGCCCGGCGGATGCCCAAGAGACACGTTGCCGGTCGTTGCGGTCCATGCAAAAGCTTCCGCATCCTTGCAATTCCAGGCAAGTCCCACGGCCACAGTGCCGGTGGCGTTCAACCCGTAGCCGCTGCCCCAGCTGTTGCCAACACTAGTGCAACCATTCGCGGGATGGCCCAGATCAATCAGACCCTTTGCGTTCCAGATGGCCGGCCGGCTGAAACCATCCGCACCGATGTAACCGCTGATGATGGCGGAACCATCACGCGAGATTCCGATCGCCGATGAATAGGGATCGCCCGGACCGAGATCCTGGAACCCAGACTCGGCAGTCCAGCGGTAGATCTCCCCACCGTAGTTTGCGGCCATGACCGCGCCATCGCCAGAAAGGGCGAAATTCGTCCACGTCCCGGTCAGGGGATCGGCAATGATTTGGAAGGTTGCGGTTGACGCATTCGCCGGGAGGCAAAATGCGAAAGACAGGCATATCAGGCCTGCACTAATCAAATATTTCGTCATTTGTTTTTGGGTCCTTTTGGTGTCGAGCGCGGCTGACGATCTCTTGTGGCAATTAAGTATACACAGTAAACGAAATTAAACAATCCCACCGCAAATTGAAAAGAGGTGCTATGCTCCCCTGTGCTTTGACAGCGCTGCGGTAGGATCGCAGCGCCTAGGGAGGGAATCTGTCGACTGTTGGTCCTGCATCCGTAACTCGTGGAAATTCATTCCAGGCCAAGCATGCCATGTGGATTGTGTTCGGTCTGATGACACTATTCGTCGTGGTCACTCGCGACCGGACACTCCTGGACCACCAGTCATTCCTGCGCCAGCGCTATGCGGCGATTCCATGGCTGATGTTGGCGCACGGCATTCCTGGGGCTGTCGCGCTTCTCCTCGGCGCGTTCCAGTTTTCGAGCCGTCTGCGCCAGCGACATCTGCAAATACATCGCGTGATGGGACGCATCTACGTCGGTTGTGTCGCCATCTCTGCCCCGGTCGCGATTGTTGTTTCGATCTCTCTGCCGATTATGACCCTGACTATGGCTTCGGTGATCCAGGGCACGGGCTGGCTTGTGACCACTGCCACCGGCCTCTACTGCGTTCGTACCGGCAGGATCCAGCAGCACCGCGAGTGGATGATGCGCAGCTATCCGTTCGCTATGGTGTTCATTGTCGTTCGCGCCATAAACTCCATTCCCGCTATCGCGCGGATGGGAGAGCCCGGCCTTGCCAGCGTGGTTTGGAGCGTCATTGCGACGGCGTGTTTCTTGCCGTCGTTTGTGATTGCGTGGCAGGCGTTGGCTGCGAGCCGGCGGACGGCAAAGGTTCGGACAGCGTAACACGTTTTCCGCACGCAACGCCTCGCCCGTGGAGACCCGACTACAAACAGCCGTGACCGGCCTGTTTCCGGCGCCCGGCAAACTATAATCATTCAGTTGGCACGGTGGGGGATCGACCGGGCTGCAGAAACATCCAAGAATGATGACCCTGGTCTGGCTGCGCGTCGCGCTCGTTTGTTACGCCGCGGGATTGCTCTATGCGCTGGTCGCGCTCACTCGCACCTCGGAGATCCTCAGCAAAGTCGCGCTCCACGCCTCTTACCTCGGCATGGTGTTTCATCTCGTCTCACTGACCGAAGCCGTGGTGCAAAGTGGCCAGCTCGCTTCGGCTTCGGCGCACAACGCCGAATCGCTGCTGGCGTTCCTGATCATGGTCGTCTTCATGCTTGCCTATTTGATTTACAAGACGACTTCCCCGGGCATCGTGATTTTTCCCCTGGTGTTTCTGCTGACCTTCGTCGCCGCCACCGGCCAGCAACCGCTCGTCTTCGCCTCAGCTGTCGTGAAGAAGGGCTGGCTGGCAGTGCACATCCTGATGATATTCACCGGATACGCGGCGCTGTTCCTCAGCTTCGGCGCCAGCATCCTCTACCTGATGCAAGAACGCGCGCTGAAATCCAAGAGCTCGAGTGGAATGTTTTCGCGACTGCCCGCTCTCCAGGTAATTGACGACATCGGCTACCGTTCTCTCATGCTCGGATTTCCCTTCATGACTCTGGGCCTGATCGCGGGGTCCGTGGTCGCCGAAGCTACTTATGGACGCATAGATTTTCTCGATCCCAAGATTCTGCTTTCCATCCTGATGTGGGCGGTGTATCTGCTGATGGTGTTTACGCGCCTAAACGCCGGATGGCGCGGACGCCGCGCCGCCCTGCTCGCCAGTGCGGCCTTCGTCACAGCCATCGTGGCCTGGAGCGCCAACTACTTCAGCGCCATGCACAGGTTTATCGCGTCATGAAATTCCAGCTCATCGGCGTCAATCACAAGACCGCACCGGTCGAAGTGCGCGAACGCCTGGCCATTCCCGAATCGCGCCTGCCGGACGCCTGCAAGAAGCTGGCCGAGCACCCCTCGGTTTCCGAGGGCATGATCGTCTCCACCTGCAACCGCGTCGAATTTATCGCTACGATGAACAACGGCGTTGGCGATCTGCGCGAGTTCATGCGCGAGTATTTCGAAACCGATCTCAGCGAATTCGAGCCCCATCTCTACGAATTTCGCGAAGATGAGGCCATCCGCCACGTCTTCCGCGTCGCCGCCAGCCTCGACTCCATGGTCGTCGGCGAGCCCCAGATTCTAGGCCAGGTAAAAGAGGCTTACGCCACCGCCCGTGCCGTGGGAGCGGTGCGCGCCGAGCTCGATCAGTTGCTCACCCGGGCGTTTGCCGTGGCTAAGCGCGTGCGGACGGAAACCGCCGTCGGATCTTCGTCGGTTTCGATTGCTTCGGTGGCCGTCGAACTGGCCAAGAAAATCTTCGGCAGCCTGAATGGTAAGAGCGTCTACCTCGTCGGCGCCGGGAAGATGAGCGAGTTAGCGGCCCGGCATCTGCTGGCCCATGGTGCCGCTTCGATCTTTGTCGCCAATCGCACCTACGACCGCGCCATCCGGCTGGCCCACAAATTTGACGGACAGGCGATCGAGTTTAGCCGCCTTTACGACTCCTGCGAGCGCGCCGATATCGTGATTACCTCGACCGGCTCGCCTCATTTCATCTTCCGGCCCGAGCACGGCGAAAAGCTCATGGCATTGCGCCGGAACAAGCCCATGTTCTTCATCGATATTGCCGTCCCCCGCGACGTCGATCCCGAGATGAACAAGCTCGACGGCATTTTCGTCTATGACATCGACGATCTGCAGCAAGCGGTCTCATCCCACGTCGCGGATCGCAAGAAGGAAGCGGATAAGGCGGAGGCGATCGTCAACGGCGAGGTCCAAAAGTTCCACGCTCGCCTGCGGACTCTCGACGTGGTTCCCACCATCGTCAGCTTGCAGGACCATCTCGAAACCATTCGCCAGGCCGAGATTGATCGCGTTCGCGGACGCCTCGGTCCCCTGACTACCGACCAGGAACTCGCCGTCGAAGCGCTGACTCGCGGCATCGTCAACAAAATCATGCATACTCCCATCAGCACCCTGAAGACTGCGGCGCGCGATCCCGAATCCACCACGGTCATCGACCTTGTACGTCGCCTCTTTAACCTGCGCGACAACCTGCACGACGACAATCTGCGTAACGAAGATGAGGAAAAGAGCGCTGCGGCTTCGAAGTCGGCGCGTGGCCGAGGTACAGAAAGAGGTGCGGGAAAAGGACCAGAAAACTGATGGCGCGCCTGCGCATCGGCTCCCGTGGCTCGCAATTAGCGCTCTGGCAGGCCCATCACATCTCCGATCTGCTGCGCACTCGGGGCAATACCGTGGAGATCGAGATCATCAAGACCACTGGCGATAAAATCACCGACGTTGCGCTTGCTAAAGTCGGCACTAAGGGCATGTTCACCAAAGAAATCGAAGAAGCCCTTCTCGACAATCGTATTGACCTCGCCGTGCATAGCCTGAAAGATTTGCCAACGGAGCTAACTGACGATTTCGAAATTGCCGCCATCACCACCCGCGAAGATCCACACGACGTTTTTTGCTCCGTAAAGTTTTCCGGCATCGAAGCGCTGCCGCGGCGGGCAAACGTTGGTACCAGCAGCTTGCGCCGTCAGGCCCAGTTGAAAGCTCTTCGTCCGGATCTTAAGATTCACGCGCTCCGCGGCAATGTTGACACGCGCCTGCGCAAGCTCGAATCCGGCGACTACGATGCCATCATTCTGGCGGCCGCCGGCCTCAACCGTCTGGGCAAGACGCAACTGGTCCGTCAAGAGATCCCTCTGGAAGTGATGACCCCCGCCGCTGGACAAGGCGCCCTGGCAATCGAAATTCGCAACGGCGACACGGCAACCCGGACGGTCGTCGCATTTCTTGATGACGCCGCCGCCCGAGCCACCACCACTTGTGAGCGCGCCCTGCTCAGCAAACTTGGCGGCGGCTGCCAGGTCCCTATCGGGGCCTTCGCCGAGGTATTGAGAGGTCGCCTTCGCCTGAACGCGGTCGTAGCGCGTCCCGATGGAACAAAAGTTCTGCGCGAAACCCGCGAGGGCTACGATCCCGTACGCTTGGGCGAAGAAGTCGGCGAAATCCTTCTCCGTCGAGGCGGCAATGATATTCTCGATGAAGTCTACGGCGAAGGTTTCATTGTGCCACAACAGCCGTAAGGCAGGTCTCAGGAAAACCTGACACCCACGACCTGGAACCTGACACCTGATCCATGAAGCCAAACGAAAAACATCCCCTCGCCGGTACGCGGATTCTTGTCGGGCGCGCCCGTCACCAGGCCGGCAGCCTTTCCGCCAGCCTGCGCAGCCTGGGCGCGTCTGTAATCGAAATCCCCTTCATCGAGATCCGCAAACCGCAGTCGTACCGCCCACTCGACGAGGCTCTGAAAAATATCTACAGCTACGACTGGCTTATTCTGACCAGCGCCAACGGCGTGGAAGCGATGTGGGAGCGTGTCCGGAAACTTCGGATCACGCGCCGGACGCTCAAGCATCTCCAGATCGCTGCGATCGGGCCTGCAACTAAGAAGGCGATCTTGAAGCATGGCTTGAAGGTCAAGATGGTTCCGGCGGAGTTCGTCGCCGAGTCTGTGGTGAAAGGGCTGCGCGATAAGGTCAATGGCAAACGCGTCGTGCTCATACGGGCCAAAGTCGCGCGCGACGTGATTCCAGAAGAGCTGCGTGCGGCCGGAGCCGAGGTCGATGTGGTCGAAGCTTACGAAACCGTGGTGCCCGAGAAATCGCGCGCTCGCCTGGGCGCGCTTATGAGAAATGCATCTCGCCGCCCGCACATCGTGACCTTCACCAGTTCCTCCACCGCGAGGAACTTTGCCGAACTATTGGGCAACTCCAAGGCAGGTTCACTCAGCATAGGTTTGCTCAAGCACGTTCAGTTTGCTTCGATTGGTCCGGTGACTTCGGCGACGCTGCGCGAATTGCAGATGCCGGTCGCCATCGAGGCCCGCGAATTCACAATGGGTGGACTGCTTCGCGCGATCGTGCTCGCCCGCTACGCCGAAACGTCCCTATAGAGACGGGGCTTGCCCCGTCTGCTTTGGATGCGGCGGGAGGCGCGGAAAACCGCGTCTCTACTGGAGATCCGGCGCAGTGGGCTGCAAATGCTACCCTGAGCTTGAAGTCGAGATACCACGCGGCGGGTCAAGCGAGTCCAGGTAGGCCTGCATCCGTTGCTTGCCGTCGACGGGCATTCCAGTGAACTCAATTCCATTGCCCACGCCAGGATCGCACGTCCGGACCAGCGCGGTGATATTGATGTGCTCCGATTCCAGCCAGAAATCCACCCGCAGCACGGTTCCCAGGGGCAAAGGCAGCATGCTCTCTATATAGCATCCATTGCCGCTCACGTCGGTGGCACTAATGCGGGTGGGCGCCTTGGAACGCTCGTCGCGCAGTTCCAGCGGAAGCGAAATCTTGTGTCGGTGCCAGCGCCGGCGGTTGGAGGGAGAAATCGTCACTGTCGCGCCGTCGAGTGGCAGATAGCTCTTCCACGGGCACTCCTGATCGGCAAGCAACTTCACTCCGACGTGATTTTTCTTGACCGAACCTGCATTCATCACCCAGATCACGGTGCAGCGCGTTTTTTTCTCCTCGCACTGCACTCCGATCACGTCACCCACTTTCAACTCGTTGTCGACTCCGGAAATCAGCGCTCCCCCCGAACTGATGTTCTGAGCGCGAGCATGCTGGGAAAAGGGGCGTCCCTCGGCGCTCATACCCCATATACGCACCGGCAAGTCCACACTAAGGCGAGGTTCCTTTTGCTGGTAAGCCATGCCTTATCCTCGAATCTGTTGGTGCGATGATAGCGCCCTCGGAAGCGCTGCGATATTACAAAGTTTGACGGGGCAGTAACGAGCGCAGTACCACTTTCGATACCTGCAGTCCTCGATCACGAGCGGAGTTTCGCGAGCGTTTCCGCTGGCGCCTCCGCGAATTCCCGATAACTGATGACGCGGATCTTTTGCTCCTCCAGAAACTGTCGCAGTTCCGCCGAGGTCAGCAGACGCCTTTCCTCCTCGCGAGAATCGAGCAATCGCGTGCGGGCGGCGCGCAAGTCGGCGTCGTTGTAGCCGGGATGGCAGACGAATTCCCATGTCCCCTCGGGCAGGCTCCCGAGCGTCTGGCGCAGCAGGGAACTATAGCCGGAACTCTCCACCGAGCCGGTCTCGATCACTCCCACCACACCGTCGGGCGTAAGCAGTCCGGCGCGCTTGGTCCGCTGGAGAAATTGTCGGGAGAAGGTGTGCAGCATCCGCACCTGGCCATAGCGTTTCCAAAGATCTGGCCTGCCTTTATACTGCCGTGCCTGCATCGCTTTCACGGGGACGAACGGATTGCGAATCGCCCGAACGCCACAAATCCGCGCGGCTCGCAGCAGGGCTGTAAAAATTTCGGGAAAGACGTGCGCATGTTTATGCGTATCGAGGTGCGTCACCTGGAGACCGGTGGATTGAATTTTCCTGATTTGCGCAGTGACTTCAGCGACCAGTTGATCGCGATCGAAGCCTCCCAACGTGGCGCGCGCGGCGAAGGCCGAAAGTCTGGAATAGAATTTGTCCGGCTCTGCCGAGCGGATCGCTAGCAACGTGTCCACTGCGTCCGGTGGCGACACCGGCGCTCCATCCACCAATACGACGTGGCACCCGACGGAGAGATTCGGCGCTGAGCGGGCGGCAGTCACTGCATCCTCGAAAGCGCCGCCGTTGGCCATCAATGTCGCCGACGACACGACTCCACCAATGTGGGTTTCGATGATGGCTCGATTGACTCCAGCGGTCAGACCTAAATCATCGGCATTGATGATTAATTTTCGCACGCAGAGAGTGTAGCAGCCGCGCTTTCTATTCGGCTCGCAGAAGGCCGCGATCTTCTTGGCAACGAGGATAGCGCTTGCCGGTGGGGTCGCAGAACTACTTGACGGGCGAGACGCCCGTCTCTCACCGGTAGACTCGAAGCTGAATCGCTCAGCTACTCAGGGCGCTCGTTTGACCGGCAAGGGAAGAGTCCAGTATCCTCAGCATAAGTTTCGCAGAAGTTTTCTCGCAATCGGAGAAGACGCGCCGTCGTCGCATCCCGCGAGGAGCGGGCGGTTAGCTCAGTTGGTTAGAGCGCCTGCCTTACAAGCAGGAGGTCGCAGGTTCGAGTCCTGCACTGCCCACCATCTCAATCCCGTGGTATCTCAACCCCAAAGCACCTAGTCCGCATCCAACGGTGGCATACGGGCTTCCCGGAAACGATGAGGACCTCTCCCTCCGAGGTGATGCTGAAATGACCAAGCTTGGCACCTTAGTGTTTGCAATTCTGATCTTGGCTGTCGGAGGCATTCTCCTGAATCTCAACGGCTGTGGCGGTACCGGCGGCAGTCCTCCTCCTCCACCACCGCCGCCTGGAAAGATTAAGCACATAGTGGTGATTTTCCAGGAGAACCGCACTCCGGACAATCTTTTCCAGGATCCGGTCCTGATCAGCAATGGGGCGGACATTGCCCAAAGTGGCAAAGACTCGAAAGGCAATACCATCCCGCTGCAGAAAGTCAGTCTCAAGGCGGACTACAACCCAGGCCACGGTCACGATTCCTTCATTGACCAGTGCGACCTGAATTCAGTGAGCGGCCAATGCCAGATGGATGGGGCGGACCTCAATCCGGTCCCTTGCCCTACCGGTACCCAGGACTGCACGTTTGCCTACGTGGACCAGACCGAGGTGCAACCTTACTTCCAGATGGCGGAACAGTACACCTTCGCCGACCGCATGTTCCAGACCAACCAGGGTCCCAGCTTTCCGGCTCATCAGTTCATCATCTCCGGGACATCGGCTCCAAGTACTGGAAGCAATCTGTTTGCGGCGGAAAATCCGGACACAAACGGTCCGCCAAACGCCGGATGTGACGCGCCTGTCGGCTCGACGGTTACACTGATCGATCCGGCCGGCAGCGAAACTTCCAACAGCCCAGTCTATCCGTGTTTTGAGCATCAAACGCTGACCGACCTGCTGGAGGCGAAATCCTTGACCTGGCGCTATTACACGCCCGGTACTCCACCCTACGCGTCCCCGGCCATCTGGACAGGGCCGGAAGCAATCCGGCATATTTGCGGAGCGCAAGGCGGGGTGTGCAAGGGATCGGATTGGACGAACAACGTGGTTATCGATCAGAAGCAGATACTCACGGACATCACCAACAACCAGTTGAGGGACGTGACCTGGGTGATTCCGAGCGGCCAGGCGTCGGACCACGCGGGAACGACAGACGGGTCGGGACCATCGTGGGTGGCGTCGGTGGTGAATGCGATCGGCAATAGCCCCTTTTGGGCGGACACGGCGATCTTCATTACGTGGGACGATTGGGGAGGCTGGTACGACCATGTCGCGCCGCCTCAGGTGCTGGTGAATTGCGCGCAGTGGGGATGTGGCTATGTGTATGGTTTCCGGGTGCCGCTGATTGTGATCTCGCCATATGTCAAAGCGCAGCACATTTCGCACACGCCGCATGATTTCGGCAGCATATTGAAGTTCACTGAAGTCACGTTCAGTCTGCCATCGCTCGGCTACGCGGATGTGGCGGCGGATGACTTCTCCGATTGCTTCGACTTCAATCAGACGCCGCTGGTGTTTAAGACGATTCAGGCGCCTTTGAACGCGCAGTATTTTCTGAATGACAAAACGCCGGCGACGGACCCGGACGACGATTGATGCGGGCGGAGTCGAAAATTCGCTCACTAACTCGCGGCTTACATCTTGGTTCTACTATGTTTACTGGTTGGTACTGGGGGATACCCCCCTCCCCTATTTATGCTAAAGTCTTGTTTTTAAAGGCGTTACATCCACAGTATTCATAACAAAGGAGTTACGTCTCGTCCTCGCGGACCTCGTCCTTTAGAATCAAGGAGTTGGAGTTACTAAGTCGTGCAAAGTCCAGATTTCAAAGAACTTAGCCTCCTGCGGTCAAACTACCATCAGCGGGTGCTCTCTCCCACTAATCCCTTAGCCACATTTGTGCAACAAGCCAATTTATATTGTAACTCGGTTTGTCAAGGCAACAATAAGTGGTGGTGCCCCACGACCCCTTGAATCCTGCTTATTCTTGTAAATGGACTTCCGACAGGACAGTGGCTCGGGGTTACGAACGAATAAAGAAAGGGCGCGGAAGCTTCTCCGCGCCCTGAGTAGAAATCAGCCAACTTCCTACTGTACGATCAGCGTCACCGCCTGCGAGTGCGAAATGCTACCCTCGGTCGCCGTTACGGTCACATTGGAAGTCCCCAAAGCAGTTGGGGTCAGGACGTTCACCGTGCCGGGGCCGGAGTGGCTCGGGTCCGCCACCGAGGTTGCTGTCACAGTAACCGCCGCCGGATTCGGCACCGTCGCCGGAGACGTGTACAGACCGTTCGCGTCAATCGACCCGCCTCCTGACGAAACTGACCAGGTCACCGCCGCGTTCGAGGAATTGGTGACAGTTGCCGTGAATTGCTGCTGGGTGAGATTCGCCGGCCACGCGTTACCCGCCTCGTTGGCATAGATGTTCACTGGCGTGGGTGTCACGCTCACGCCGACCGCAGGAATGGTGACCGCAGCCGTGGCTGCGGTGCCGGACGTTGGCGTCGCGGTCACAGTAGCGCTAGTGGGTGTTGTGCCAGCGCTTGGGGCTGTATATAGGCCGCTGGTGGAGCTGATCTGTCCCGCGCCGGTTACCGACCAAGTCACACTCACGTTGGCGCTGAATTGTTGAGTTCCACCTAACGGGACCTGCGCGCTCGACGGAGTTATTGTCACGACCGGCGGGCCGGAACCTCCTCCGCAGGCCATCATGAGGGCAATAAGCGCCAGCGATATGCAGAGCCCCGCTACCGCCGAGTACTTGGAGACTTTCCTTCCGACGAACCCCACCATTACCAAGCCCGCGATTGGCAATGCCAACGGCAGCCAGGGAGAGCGTTTGTTAGCCCCGCGCTTGATCGTAGGTCCCGTCCCGGGGTTCGGACCTGTAGTCGCGATAGCGACAGTCACCGTCTGGGGTGACGACGCACCAGCATTGATCGTTGGGAGCAGGCAATTTGTAAGTGCCGGCAGGCCCGCGGGGCAGGAGAACGTCACGGGGCCCAAGAATGTCGTCGCGCCGCCGGTGGCTGTAACTATGAAGCTATAGGTTTTAGTCATCTGCCCCGCGAGCACCGTGTGCGTGGTGCTGCCGCTGGTCGCCAATGTGAAGTCTGGCGGCGGACCGACGGTGAGGGTGAAGTTCTCAGACCTGGTGGCAGTCGGTCCGCTGGTTGTTCCCTGGAGCGTGACCGTAGTAGTTCCCTGCGGTGTACTCCCAGTCGTACTGACAGTCAGTGTTACGGTCACCGGGTTCCCGGCGGTTGGATTCACAGTACTGGATGGTGAAAAGCCGCAGGTCGCTTGCAGGGGCAATCCGCTGGGACAGCTCAGCGTTACTCCCTGTGCGAACGAACCGGAAGCCGTGACCTGGAAAGTAGCGGTCCCGGTAAAACCCTGAGGCACGATAATCGGGCTGGGGCTGACCGGCGTCAGCGCGAAGTCCACGACGTGCAACGTCACTGCAGCATCGTGCGTGGTGTTGCTGGAATCCGTACCCACTCCGTGGGCATTGAAGCTATAGTCGCCTACGGCTCCGCCCGCAGTCACAGTGTAGGTCGCGCCACCTGCAGTCGGCGTAACCTGCGTCGGATTCAGCGTACAGGTTGTCGGCTTCGTTCCCGTGCAACTCAGGTTCACCGGACTGTTGTATCCGCCCTGCGACGTCAGGGTGCCGTGGAAAGTGGCATTCTGATTTGGGAACATGGTCTGCGGCGAGTCGGAGATGACATTGGTAAAGTCAGCCGCTAACGGCAGATTGAATTCCCAGATGCCACGCCCGTAGGTCGAGACGCGTAGCTCCTTCACGACTCCATTGCTGAAGATTTGGATCGCCGTTACCGGTGCGCTCGGCAGGAATCCGGTGCCGGGGCCAGCGACGGGACCAACTTCCGTCCAGACCACGGGTGTGACGGTGGTAGAGCTAGAGAAGACGCCCACATCGGTGCCGGCGTAGACGACGCCAGCTGCCGAATCCACTAGCAGAGCGCTAACTGGAGCATCGGGAAGATTTCCGCTCCAGTCCGTCCAGCTAGTGCCCGCGTTGGTAGTTTTCCATACGTGCGAAGTGTGGAAGCCCATTATGCCGACGTACGCGGTTTGTCCGTTGGCCACCGAAGTGTCGATGGCGACCGAGGAGATCGCGTAGGTTTTCGGATTAATGCTGCCCGTTACGTTGGACATCAGCGTCGTGGCTGCATTGGTTGTGACCCAAACCTCGCCACCGCCGATATTCACCAACGGGCCATAGCCCCAAGTTGTCCCATAGACGACGTTGGAAAATCCGTTGGCGTCCTTTGGGCCGCCTGCAGCTAGCCCGGCAACCTGGTTGACTTCGCCGCCAGTGCAGGCTGCAGCTGTCCCCGTATCGAAATTGTTGCTCAGCGTACTGAAAGTGCTGGTGGGCGTGTCTCCGCGCCACATCCGGCACGTACCGATCAGCATCTCGCCAGTGCTCTGCGGGTCGAGGATGTACGGGGTGTAGAACGCGCCGGTATCTCCCCCGAGATTGCTGGAACTGGCCTCTACGAAAGTGTTGTTGTCATTGCAGGCTGTGCCCGACTCGCAAACGCCAATGAGGGTGAAAGGCTGCGACACGAACCATTCATCGCCCGCAACGCCATCGCCAAAGGGCGGGGGCCCGGGATTGGGGTTGATGACGTTGAAGCCTCCGTCGCCTGACAGAGCGTTTTGCCACGTAGGGCTACTTGTTGCCGTGGCCGTCTTAGGCGAACCGTTGTCCTGAGTACCACCCAACAGGATGTCGGCACTCGTTGGGTGCACCGAGAACGACACAAACTCGGTCATCGAGCCAAGCGTCTGGCTCAGGCTGTCAAATTGGTTCGTTCCTGTGCAGCTTCCGGAGTCCAGGCCGGTGAAGCCATCCAGCGTGCGGCTGATTCCGCCGTCATGTGCGAAATAGCCCGGCGCCTTACTGCCGACCACCATGAAACCTAATCCGTGCTGATCAGGATGAACATGTGCCAGGGCGCCGAGTTGGGTGTTGCTGCACCCATACACATGCGTGAGATTGATCCAGTCATTCGGAACATTCGTATCGATGGTGGAGCAGGAACTTGCTCCGCTCGCCAAGTGGCATTTGTAGATATTGATGGTACCGGCGTAAACATCGGTTCCCGTCGAATTCGGCACTGCTGCCAATTCCAGGTCGTAAACGCCCTGCTGCACGCCGCACCCCTGGTCGCCCCCGCTGTCGCCGCCGAGACCGCAATTCGTAATCCCGTTATCCGGAATCTGGGTCCAAGCCGTTCCCCCATTGGTTGTTCTCCAGATGCCGTCATCGATTTCGGAGGATTGCGCGTCAACCACCCACACATACATCTCGTTCCGGGCAGGTGTTACGGCGAACTCGGCTCGGTAGATCTGACAATTCGCCGAATTCGAACCCGCAGGACAGTTTGCCGAAGCCAGGCCCGCAGTCGGCTGGGTGGCCAAACGGGTGAAATGCTGGCCATCGGTGGAAGAGTAAATACCGTGCCGCCGGATGGCAGCGTAAAATGTCCCCGTCGAGCCCTGGCTGGCGTTGTAAACCACGCCGGTTGCCGACGCCGGAACCGCACTGTCCGAGAGCATCACTCGATTCCAGGTCGCACCCGCATCGACAGAGTAGTAAACACCGCGAGCCGTCGAGTTGGCGTCCTGCTCGAGCCCAAAGTCAATCCCGATGTCACCAGCCGTAGACGCCACCACTAGGTTGGTGTTCGAAGTGCTGAATGCCATTTTGCTGAACCCGACCCCTACAAAAGACTGGCCGCTGGCCGCTGAAGTGATCTGCGTCCAGGTCGCCCCTCCATCCGTTGAGCGCAGGATTCCCATGCCGTAATAAGAATCGCCCGAGGAGTTGGTTTCGCCGGTTCCAACCAGAATAAGGTTGCTGTTTCCGGGTTGCAGCGCAATCGCGCCCACGGCGAGGGAGGGCTGGTCGTCGATCAGCGCTTGCCAGGTCACCAAGTTGGGAGTAGCACTCTTGCTCCCCGCATTCGTCGATTTCCAAAGGCCGCCGTAAGCGCCGCCCAGGTAGACAGTGTTACCGGTAGTGTCGGCTGGGTCGACGAGCACCGATGTAGCTCGACCCGAAACCCAGTTATAGTCCTGAAATCCGTTTCCGGTGGCGTCGGAGGCGAGTGGCGCCGGCCCCAAGTTCACCCATGTGGTTACCAGCGGGGAGGATGCGGATCCGACTCCAGCGGCTCTGGCCGCCGCTTCTCGCTGGGCCCGCATCGCCATCTTCTGCTGGTGCGCCCGTAGACGAAGAGCTGCCGCGGATTCTCCCTTCGGAGCCTCACGGCCGCGCATGTTCCATTCGGCCCGCTTTCGTTGCTGGTCTTGGTCGTTTCCTTCGGCCGGAGCCATTTGCTTGCGCGAAGCCTGAGCGAAGGCGCTAGTCGAAAAGATAGCGGAGAAAATCAGGGTGCAAAGGATGAGGGTCAAAAGTCTAGACGAGGACAGCAAGGCCGATGACGAACGTGGCATGGTCACTCCGTAGCGCAATAGGTTTATCGGGGACTTAAAGCACTGCCATTATTACTACTTTCTCCTCGTCTGAGCAAGATATTCCGCGTGGGGTTGTATGAGTGGGCACTATTAGTTAGCTTCGTTGACAGAAATTTGACATTTACTCTGCCACGGAGGAGGTTGGCGAATGGGAGTGTCCGCCTCACGCGGCTTTGGCGACCCAGAGCGCGGTGGCCTCAGGCAGATGCCGGGCTTCGCCCGTCCCCACACGAGCCCCTCTAGACTTCGGCTAGCTCTTCTTCCAATAACTGTTTGTTATAGAGATCGGTGTAATAACCGTTGCGGGCGATAAGTTGGTCGTGCGTGCCTAATTCCACGATCCGCCCCTGGTGGAGCACGGCTATGCAGTCGGCGTTGCGGACGGTCGAAACGCGGTGGGAGATGAAGATAGTCGTGCGTCCGTGCATGATCTCCCTAAGATGGTTGAGGATTTTGTCTTCGGTCTGGGTGTCTACGCTGGAGAGGGCGTCGTCGAGGATGAGGATGCGGGGGCTGCGGAGAAGAGCGCGGGCGATGGCGGTGCGCTGCTTCTGGCCTCCGGAGAGCGTGATGCCGCGTTCGCCGACAGTGGTGTTGTAGCCTTCAGGGAAACTTTCGATGTCCTGCGCGATGTTGGCGGCTTCGGCGGCGGCTTTGATGTCGTCCAGCGTCGCCTCGCCGCCTTCTTGCGATATGCCGTATGCGATATTTTCGCGGATGGTGTCGCTGAAGAGGAAGGTCTCTTGCGGGACGAATCCGATGTGGCGGCGCAGCGAGTCGAGAGGGAACTGGCGGATGGGGCGTCCGTCGATGAGGACGGCGCCGGGCTCGGCGTCGTAGATGCGCGGGATGAGGTTGACCAGCGTTGTTTTGCCGGACCCGGTGGGGCCTACTATGGCTAGGCTGGATCCGGCCGGAATGCGAAGGTTTATCTCTTTTAGGACCGAGACTCCGTTGTAGGCGAAATTTAAGTTGCGGAATTCGACGGCGCCTTGGAAATCGGGCGATCGGGTGATCGGGTGATCGGGTGATTGAAGGGCAAAATCGCGCGTTGCCGGGGGTTGAATTTCAGATGGCTCGATGACCCGGTCGCCCGATGGCCCGATCTGCACTTCGTCCGCGATCTCGGGCTGCTGAATAAGGATTTCATTGATGCGCACCAGTGACGCGGTTCCGCGCTGGAAAATGTTGATGACCCATCCCAGAGCGACGACGGGCCACATCAATAGCGCCATATAAGTATTGAAGGCCACGAAGCCGCCTACATCCATTCGACCTTGAAGCACCTGGCGTCCGCCCAGCCAGAGCACAATGACCGTGGCGATGCCAAGCATGAGTTCCAGGGTCGGCCAGAGCATGCCCATCAAACGAACCAGGCCCAGACTGCGGCGGATGTACTCCTGGTTGGCGCCCTCGAAGGCGGCGATCTCGGCCTTCTCTTGCACGTAGGCGCGGATGACGCGGGCGCCGGAGAAATTCTCCTGAGCGCGAGCTGAGATATCAGAGAACATGGCCTGGATACGTTCGAAGCGCTCGTGAATCTGGTGGCCGAAATATTGGATTACGATGCTGGCTACGGGGAGAGGTAAAAAGGCATACATCGTCAGCTTCGGGCTGATCCTAAACATGTAACTCACGGCCAGCGCCGTGAAAACGATGGTGTTGGCGGAATACATGATCGCCGGACCCAGCAGATTGCGGACGGCGTTCAGGTCGTTGGTGGCGCGGGCCATGATGTCGCCGGTCCGGTTGCGCTGATAGTAGGAGTAAGAAAGGCGTTCGAGGTGAGCGAACAGATCGTTGCGCAGGTCGAATTCGATGTCGCGCGAAATGCCGATGACTATCCAGCGCGTCAGGAATTGGAAGATGCCCTTGGCCACAAAAACGGCGATCACGGCCAGCGCGTACTTCATCAGTTTTTGGGTGGTCACTCCGGCGTGGAGATCGTTGGTGGCGTGACGCAGAACCTGCGGGAACTGCACTGCAATCGCATTAGTGAACAGTACGCACAGAGAGCCCCAGATGAGGCCTCGCCGGTAGCGCTTCAGATAGGGAACTAGGGGGCGTAGGTTCTTCGGCACCATGATGCGTAGGAGCGTGACTTCTTCTAGATGAGATTGTAGCAGCGCTGGGTGCGGATTTTCTGAGCGCGGGTGCAAGGGCAACGAAAGCGGCGGTGAGTAGTAGTGCGGTCCAGAGGGACAGCATACCGGCGGCGAACATCAATCCGGAGTAGAGCAGGTCAGCGCGTTCCATTTGATTTCTCCACTTTTTAAAAAGCCGGGCGGGGACGGAGGTTGGAGGTTCCGTTCCCCACCCGGAAGGAGAGAGACTTCTCTGTAGAGACGCGGCTTGCTGCGTCTCTTGCGGTGCCTAACTTGTCGCGCCTTGGCTTTCAGTTTTGCCGGCGCACGCGGAGACGGGGCAAGTCCCGCCTCTTCGGGAAAGTTAGTCCGACTTAGACCCCATGTGGTCTTTCATGTGTTCCTGCATGTGTTCCTGGTGCTTGGCCTCGAACTCGGCCAACTTGGCCTTCTGATCGGCGGTCAGGACCTGCACCATTTCGGATTTAATGCGGGCGTGCTGGACTTCAACTTCGACCATGGTCTGGGCGTGTTGCGTGGCGAGGGCGCGAGTCTTGACTTCGTCAAAGGGACCGCTGGCCTCGAGGGCGCGCATATCAGCATGGTTCTGGTGCATCTGCTTCATGAGCGGTTCGAGCGTAGGCTTCTCTTTTTCCCAGATGGCCTTGACCTGGGCCTGCTGATCGCTGGTCAGATCGAGTTTGTCGGTGAAAAATGCGAGCATGTGGTGGAAGTCGCCGTCAGGGCCACCATGACCGTGCATCCCGTGCATGCCCTGCGCAATCGCAGCGGCCACCGCTAGTATTACGGCGGCGCCGATGGTCAGAATGCGGATACGAGTTGATTTCATTTGGATCTCCTTTGGACTTACTTGTTCTCCTGGATCGTTGGATCTTTTTCGGGGGTCCGGGAGGCAGCCCGAACATCCACATCTATATCTATGCAGATATGAACACCGTTCTCGAAAATATGGCGTAAAGAGTCGGTCAAGCGCGGTAAAGTTTTGTAAAGGGGAAAGACGCTCTTGGCTTTGGCCTTTGGCTTTTAGCTAAAGGCGAATAGCTAAAAGCCAACAGCGCCTTTCTTGAGTAATCACAAATCTTTACCGCGTCGAGTCAACTGAAGGTGTTGAATGAATAGAAGAATGGATCACGTGCTGGTGGTGGACGACGACATCGAGTTGTGCGCTCTGGTGCAGGAGTACCTGACGGCCGAGGGGTTCAGCCTGAAGGCTGTCCATGACGGCGAACAGGGGCTGAAACAGGCGCTGACCGGCGAATATTCGCTGGTGGTACTCGATGTGATGTTGCCGGGGATCAATGGCTTTGAAGTACTGCGGCGGATACGCAGCGTCTCGAAGATTCCGGTGCTGCTGTTAACGGCGCGCGGTGAGGACGTGGACCGCATCGTCGGTTTAGAAATCGGGGCGGACGATTATCTTCCGAAGCCCTTTAACCCTCGGGAACTGGTGGCGCGCATCCGAGCTGTGCTGCGGCGCACCAAGCCCGCCGGACCGGCAGATGGAGTACCGGAAGTGCTGAGTGTGGGCGACGTGGAATTGGATCCGGCGACGCGAAGTGTGCTGCGAGCCGGGCAGCCGGTCGATTTGACTTCCGTGGAATTCAATCTGCTCGAAGTCCTGCTGCGCGAGGCGGGGCGAGTAGTAACGCGGGAGCGGCTGGTGAATGCCGTACTCAGCCGAAAGTTCATGCCGTTTGATCGCAGCATTGACATGCACGTCAGCAAGGTGCGGCGGAAGTTGGGCGACTCCGAAGAGGACGGAGACCACATCAAGACGATTCGAGGAGTGGGATACATGTTTGCACGGCCGGCGACGAAGGCGAAGAAATAATCGAAGAAAATAATAATAATGAGAAGCCTTTTCCTGAGGATTTTCCTGTCATTCTGGGCCGCCCAGGCGCTGTTCCTGGTGCTGGCGATTCTGGTGACGATTGCCCTGCGTCCGGCGCGGCATGGGATCGAGAGCCAGGGTCCGCAAATTTTGGCGGAGGCGGTGAATGCGTATCAGACTGGTGGAGAGCGCGGCGCCCACGACTATCTGGAAGAACTCTTGCACACGCAGCACGTGCGGGCATTCGTTTTTGATCCGTCGGGCCACGAACTCTCTGGACGGCAAGTGCCCCCCTGGATCGAAGATACCCGGCAGGGGGTTCCATCGCATGGCGGCGCGGCGCACGGCGGTTTTCCGCATCATCGTGGATGGATGGACAGTCTGCTGCCCGACCGCATCTTCCGGCAGGCGCTGACGCTGGACGGGAAGCGGTATACGCTGGTATTGGAACTGCCGCCGGGGCCGCGAGTATTTTTCGGTCCGCATGAGATTCCAGGCCTGGGGATCGCGATCGCAGTCATCACGTCGGGACTGATGTGCTATCTGCTGGCGTGGTCGATGACGAGTCCGGTGACGCGTCTGCGAAAGGCGGCGCAGAGTCTGGCGGCGGGCGACTTGAGCGCGCGCACGGGCGCTCCGGTGCGCGGCCGCCACGACGAAATGACCGAGCTGATGCGCGATTTTGACCGCATGGCCGAACGCATCGAAGGGCTGGTGGATTCCCAATCGCGATTGTTGAAAGATGTATCGCACGAATTGCGATCTCCGCTGGCTCGGTTGAGTGTGGCGCTGGGGCTGGCGCGGCAGCGGGCTGCTTCAGAAGTCGACCCGGAAGTCGCGCCGGAACTCGAAAGTTCGCTGAACCGGATCGAACTGGAAGCCGACCGGTTGAATCAATTGATCCAGCGGCTGCTGACCATTTCGCGGCTGGAGTCTGGGACCGACGGCATACGAAAGACCAGGTTGTCGCTGCGAGAGTTGGTGGAGCAGGTGGCGCGCGACGCCGAGTACGAAAACCCGGGGCGGGGTTGCCGCGTGAGTTCTCCCGTCAATGCGGCAGTCGATCCGCCATCCGATGCCGCAGATGAATTTCTGGTCGAAGCCGACCCGGACTTGCTGCGGAGCGCGGTGGAGAATGTGGTGAGGAACGCAACGCGCTATACTGCTGAAGGCACAACGGTGGAAGTGCGGCTGGAGCGGCAGCTGTCC
>Ga0210407_10001000_pt1 | contig 28103 bp, 24 predicted proteins | sample IncBWC27MmetaG_FD_150860 | JGI IMG/M metagenome (GOLD analysis project Ga0210407, IMG submission 150860) | Forest soil microbial communities from Barre Woods Harvard Forest LTER site, Petersham, Massachusetts, United States - Inc-BW-C-27-M | ecosystem: Environmental > Terrestrial > Soil >...
GTTGACCCACACCGAGCCGGCGCAGGCCCTTGGCGAACTTGAAGGCCTTGTTGATGTCCGAGGTGAAGATCGCCGAGGCCAGGCCATAGATCGTGTCGTTGGCCACGCTCAGCGCCTGCTCGGCGTCCTTCACCGGGATGACCGAGAGCACCGGACCGAAAATCTCCTCCTGGGCGATCTTCATCTTGTTGTCGACGCCGTCGAAGATGGTGGGCTCGATGAAGGAGCCGGCATTGTCGACATGGACCTGCTTGCCGCCCATCTTGAGCGTGGCGCCTTCCTTCTGGCCGGCCTCGATATAGCCCATGACCCGCTTGGTCTGGGTTTCGTCGACCATGGCGCCCATCTGGGTCTTGGGATCGAGCGGATCGCCCGGCATCATCCTCTGGCCGATCGCCATGACTTTCTCGAGGAACGAATCCTTGATCTTGTCCTCGACGATCAGGCGGGAGCCCGCGGTGCAGACCTCGCCCTGGTTGAACCAGATGCCGAAGGCGGTGCGGCGGGCGGCGATGTCGAGGTTGGGCGCGTCGCCCAGCACGATGTTGGGCGACTTGCCGCCGCACTCGAGCCAGACCTGCTTCATGTTGGATTCGCCGGAGTAGCGCAGGAAGAACTTGCCGACCTCGGTCGAGCCGGTGAAGGCGATGACGTCGACATCCATGTGGCGGCCCAGCGCCTGGCCCGCGGTCTCGCCGAAGCCCGGCAGCACGTTGAACACGCCCTCGGGGATGCCGGCTTCGGCGGCGAGCTCGGCCAGCCGGATGGCGGTGAGCGGCGACTGCTCGGCGGGCTTCAGGATCACCGAGTTGCCGGCGGCCAGCGCCGGCGAGATCTTCCAGCAGGCCATCAGCAGCGGGAAATTCCACGGCACGACGGCGGCCACCACGCCCGCGGGCTCGCGGGTGATCATGGCCACGACATTGCCCGGCGTGGGGGCGACCTCGTCGTAGATCTTGTCGATGGCTTCGGCGAACCACTGCACCGTGTTGGCCGAGCCCGGAATGTCGACCGTGGTCGAGAAGGCGATGGGCTTGCCCATGTCGAGCGTCTCCAAGAGCGCCAGCTCATCGCGGTTCTTCATCATCAGCTCGGCGAGCTTCAGCATGATGCGCTTGCGCTGCGCCGGCGCCATGTTGGCCCAGGTGCCCTTGTCGAAGGCGGCGCGTGCCGCCTTGACTGCCGCATCGACGTCGGCCTGCTCGCAGGCCGCGACCTTGGTCAGGACCTGGCCGGTCGCCGGATTGACGCAGTCGAAGGTCTTGCCGGTGAGGGAGGCTGCGAACTTGCCGCCGATGAAGGCCTGGTTGCGGTAGCTGAGGCCGCCGATGCGGCTCTTCCAATCGTCGCGCGAAAGCTGGGCGCTCATGAGATTTCCCTCCCGTTGCTGGATGGGGCGGAGGGTAGTTGCTTCGAGCTCCGCTGTCATCCCGAGCGCAGCGAGGGACCTTTGCTCATGGCCCTAAAGGTCCCTCGGCCTACGGCCTCGGGATGACAGCATTTTCGTAACGAGCAACGCTCCACGAAAAAGCCGCCCGGGAGGGCGGCTGGATCGGCAGTCGACTCGGGCCGACCTACTTGATCTTCGATTCCTTGAAGACGACGTGCTTGCGCGCCACCGGGTCGTACTTCTTGAGCTCGAGCTTCTCGGTCTTGGTGCGCGGGTTCTTCTTGGTGACATAGAAGAAGCCGGTGTCGGCGCTGGAGATCATCTTGATCAGGATGGAGGTCGGTTTGGCCATGGTCTTTGTCCCTATGCCCGCCCCCAGCTTAGGAGGGGCGCGAATTTCCGGAAGGCCGGCAAAGTAGTCGCCGGCCGGGCGGTGTCAAGCGCCCGAAAAGCCTATTGCCTGGCGGCCTGCTGGATCGCGGCCTGCACGGCATGAGCATAAAGGCCGTGGTCGTGCAGCAGGCGGGTGGCGACCTCGACGTCAAGCTCGGGGCTGGTCTCGCCGGGCGGGCAAATCTTGCGCAGGTCGGTCACTTCCTGATGGGTCGGATTGCGCAGCGCATGCCAGCGCATCAGCGTGCTCTGGCTGGAATCGACCGCATTGGGCCCGATCTGGTCAGGGTCGGCCACCTTGGAGGTGCAGACGTTGGGCAGCACGCCCAGCTCGTTCCACGTGTAGCCGGACGGCGCCTGCAGGCGCGACCAGGTCAGGATCAGCTCGCCTTCGTTGGCCAGCCGCACCACGGTTTGCACCGTACCCTTGCCGTAGCTCGTGGTGCCGACGATCAAGGCGCGGCCACGATCCTGAAGCGCCGCTGCCACGATCTCGGCGGCCGACGCGGAGCCGCCGTTCATCAGCACGACGATCGGCATCTCGGCGGCCTTGTGGCCGCTGGTCTTGTAGACACGGCGGCTGTCGGGATGGCGGCCCTGGGTCGAGAAGATCGTGCCGTCGTTGATGAACAGCTCCGAGACCGTCTGCGCCTGGTCGAGCAGGCCGCCGCGGTTGGAGCGCATGTCGATGATGACGCCGGCCATGTCCTTGCCGATGTCGGCGCGCGCCTTGTCCATGGCGGCGTGCAGATTGTCGGTCGTGGCGCTGTTGAAGCCCGTGAGATGGATCAGCGCCACGTCGCCGCGCCGCTCGTAGGTGACGGTGGTCGGTATGATGCGCCCGCGCTTCATGGTGAGCGCCAGCTCGCTGCCCTGCGCCGCACGCAGCACGGTGAGCGTGACCGGCGCGCCGACCGAGCCGCGCAGATGCGCCACGACATCGCCCAGGGTGTGGTCGGTCATCGCTTCGCCGTCGATCGCAAGGATCTGGTCGCCGGTCTGCACGCCGGCCTTGGCCGCCGGCGAGCCGTCCTGCACGGCGCGGATCAGGATCTTCTTGTCGTCGGTACGCTCGACGGTGATGCCGATGCCGCCACCGCCGTCGCGCTGAAAGCGGTTGTCGCGCGCCTCCTCGGGATCGGCGTAGCGGGTGTTGCGGTCGAGCTGCTTGGTGGTGGCCGTCAAGGCGTCGCGGATTAGGACCTGGCGATCGGTCTGCTGCAGGACGGGCGAGGCCTCCATCGAGCCGGCCATCAGCTCGGCCAGCAAGCCGCCCCAGGCGCGACCATCGGCCGAATCGGCCGGTGCGGGGCGGGTCAGCACATCCTGGCCGTCGCGCTTGACGGTGAAGGCGGCGTCCGACGTCACCAGCGTCAGCGCCGGGTCGGCGCTGGCGAAGCCCTTGTAGGTCTCGGCTGAAATGGTGCGGAAGTTGGGCTCGTAGAGGTGGCGATCGCCGATCGCCCGATAGGCCTGCAGGACGACGCGCTCGATATTGGCGTCGGCAACGGCGGCAGGCTTGCCGCTTTCCGCCTGAGGCGTGTCAGTGGAGGTCGCGCAGGAGACGACCAGAGAGGCGGCGAACAGGGCGGCTGCCGCACGCGGCAGCGCCAGGCGAAAAAAAGGGATCAGCGGCACTTCCCCACTCAGCAAGCGACAACAATAGCACAGGCCGCTGCGAGACGGCCACGGTTCAGGCTGAAGAGTCGAAGCTCCCGGTCGAAGGCTTGGGAGCGGGTATCCGGTGCGCCCACAAGAGCGCGATAACAGTGCCTTTTATGTGACCGAGCAGGTAGAGGGCAAGCACTACCGACAGCGGCAGCCACAGCAGGGCGTGAAACCACAGCGGCGGATGGTCGCCATAGCGCTCCAGCACGAGGACCAGCGGCACGACGATGTGACCCACGGCCAGAATGGTGAAATAGGCCGGGGCGTCGTCGGCGCGATAGGGTTCGAGCGCCAGATCGCAGGCCAGGCAGTGGCTGCGCATCTTCAGGAAGCTGCCGAACAGTGTGCCGGCGCCACACCGTGGGCATTTCCCATGCCAGCCGCGCAACAAGGCGGTCAGAAACTCGACCCGGGCGGGCTGCATGCTCATGACGACAAGATGGGCGCTCGGCTCACTTTCGTCGTCGCGACCCTTTGTCCCGAGACGGCCCGTGACGCGCGACCGGACGCCGCGGGACGCTCCGATCGCTTCGTGGGCGTTGCTGGCCGCGCGGCAACGGGTGCCGCTCGACCCGTTCGATGACGTCGACGATCTCGAACAGCAGGCCGCCGGTGGCGGTGTCGGCCTCGACGAGCTTCAGCCGGAGGCGATCGCCCAGCCCGTAGGTCTCGCCGGTGCGCTCGCCGATCAGGATCTGGCGGCCCTCGTCGTGGCGGAAGAATTCCTGGCCGAGCGAGCGGATCGGGATCAGCCCGTCGGCGCCGGTGCCGTCGAGTGCCGCGAACAGGCCGAAGCGAGTGACGCTGGTGACCCGGCCGGGGAAGGTGGCGCCGACATGGGCCGCCATATAGGCTGCGACATAACGATCCATGGCGCCGCGCTCGGCGGCGACGGCGCGCCGCTCGCACATCGACAAGTGCTCGCCGAACTCGACGAAGCGGGCCTTGTCGGCCTCGGCCAGGCCGCCTTCGCCCAGCCCGTAGGCGGCGATCAGGGCGCGATGGACCACCAGGTCGGGAAAACGGCGGATCGGCGAGGTGAAGTGGGCATAGCGTGCCAGCGCCAGGCCGAAATGCCCGAGATTGTCGGGGCTGTAGACTGCCTGGCTCTGGCTGCGCAGCACGGTCTGGCTGACGAGCTGGGAGACCGGCTTGTCGGCGACCTGGTGCAGCACGCGGTTGAGATCGGCCGGCCGCAGCCGCTGGCCGGTCGGCACGGCGATGCCCAGCGTGCCCAAGAACTCGCGCAGCGCCTCGAGCTTGGCGGCGTCGGGCTGGTCGTGGACACGATAGAGGCAGGGCGCGTGGCGCTGCTCCAGCGCCTGCGCCGCCGCCACGTTGGCCAGCACCATGAACTCCTCGATCAGCTTGTGGCTGTCGAGCCGTTCGCGCACGCCGATCTCGGCGATGCGTCCATCGCCGCCCAGCGTCACCTGGCGCTCTGGCAGGTCGAGGTCGAGCGCGCCGCGCTTCTCGCGCGCCGCCAGCAGGACCTTGTAGGCGCCATAGAGCGGGCGGATGACCGCCCCCATCAGCGGCGCGATCTCGGCGTCGGGCGCGCCGTCGATGGCGCGCTGGACGCGCGTGTAGGTCAGCCGGGCGGCCGAGCGCATCATGGCGCGGTGGAAGCGGTGGTGCTTGAGGTGGCCTTCGGCGTCGATCGACATCTCTGCCACCAGCACCGGGCGATCCTCGCGCGGCACCAGTGAGCACCAGTGGTTGGAGAGCGCCTCGGGCAGCATGGGCACGACGCGGTCGGGGAAATAGACCGAGGTGCCGCGGCGATAGGCGGCGCGGTCGAGCGGCTTGTCGTGGCGCACGTACCAGGCGACGTCGGCGATGGCGACCAGCAGGCGCCACCCGCCGGGATGGTCCGGATCGGGCTCGGCGAACACCGCGTCGTCGAAATCGCGCGCGTCCTCGCCGTCGATGGTGACCAGTGGCACCCCGCGCAGGTCGAGCCGATGGCCCATCGGCGCCGCCTTAGCCCGCTCGGCCTCGTCGAGCGCAGCCTGGGGGAATTCGACCGGGATGTCGTTGGCGGCGATGGCGATCAGGCTCACGGTGCGCGGGTCGCTCATCGGTCCGACGCGCTCGACCACCTGGGCCCGGCGCGACAGCGCACCGCCCGTCGCCTCGACCCACACGATGTCGCCCGGCACGGCGCCGTTCTTGTCGGCGGGCCGCACGTCGAAGCTTTGCCGCAGCTTGCGATCGGTCGGGGTCACCAGGCCCATGCCGTGCCCGCCGTTTGGTTCTTCGTACAGGCCGAGGATCTTCTTCGTCCCGCTGCCCAACCGGCGGATGATGCGCGCCTCGTAGGCGGCGTTGCCGCGGCGTTTGAGGTTGGCCAGCACGCGATCGCCGACGGCAGGCGCGGGGCCGCCGCGGCTGGTCTGCGGGGCGATCTCGATGCGCGGCGGGGGGCCGTCATTCTCCTCGTCGTGGCGGCGCGGCACGGCGATCAGATGACCGTCGTTGTCGACCCGCACGATCTCCAGCACCGCCACGTCGGAGAGCGCGCCGGGGTCGCGGAAGGTCTTGGCGCGGTCGGCGGCGATCTCGCCTGCGTCGCGCAACTCGCGCAGCAATTGCTTCAGTTCGATGCGCTGGTCGCCCTTGAGGTTCCAGGCGCGGGCGATCTCGCGCTTGCCGACGGGCGTGGCGCTGTCGCGGATGAAAGCCAGCAGTTCGTCGCGGGTCGGGACTTTGCCCTTAGCCATCGGTTCCCGTGCGGGGAGGCGGCTCGGTCTTGGCCTTGGCGGCCTTGCGCTTGGGCGCGGGTTTCTTCTTGTCAGTTTTGGGCTTCTTTTCTTTATCGTTGTTCGTGTCGTTGGCCACGTCATTGGCAGGCGCGGCAACGGCCACGCCGTTGGCCTTCGCCTTGGCCGCCTTCTTGGCGCGCGTCGGTTTCTTGCCAGGACCCTTGGCCGCGCGCTCGGCCAGCAGCGCCACCGCCTGGTCGAGCGTCAGCTCTTCCGGCTTGAGGTCGCGCGGCACCGTGGCGTTGATCCCGCCATGCTTCACGTAATGGCCGTAGCGGCCGTCATAGAGCTCGATCGGCGCCTCGTCGGCGGGATGGTTGCCGACGATCCGCAGCGGCTTGGCGGCGCGGCCGCGGCCCACGCTCTTGGCCTCGGCGAGCAATGCCACGGCGCGGTTCATGCCGATATCGAGCACGCTCTCGTCGGCCGGGATCGACTTGTACTTGGCGCCATGCTTGACGTATGGCCCGAAGCGGCCGACGCCGGCCAGGATCTGCGCGCCGTCCTCGGGATGCGGACCCAGCTCGCGCGGCAGCGACAGCAGCGCCAGCGCCTTGTCCAAGGTGACTTCGTCGGGCGTCATGCCTTTCAGCAGCGACTGCCGCTTGGGCTTCTCCTTGCCCTCGGGCTCGCCGAGCTGGACATAGAGTCCGTACGGCCCGTTGCGCAGGGTGACCGGTTTGCCGCTCACCGGATCGATGCCCAGGAGCTTGGGCCCGTCGAGATTGGCGCCGGAGGCTGCATCGGCATCGGCATCAACGATGCCCAGCTTGCGGGTCAAGCGGCACTCGGGATAGTTCGAGCAGCCGATGAAGGCGCCGAACTTGCCGAGCTTGAGGCCCAGCCTGCCGTTGGCGCAGGACGGGCAGTCGCGCGGGCTCTTGCCGCCATTGTCGTTGGCCGGGAAGAAATGCGGGCCCAGCTCCTCGTCGAGCTTGTCCAGGACTTCCTTGACCCTGAGGTCCTTGGTCTCGCCGACGGCGGCGGAGAAGGCTTTCCAGAATTCGCGCAGCACCTGGCGCCAGTCGATCTTGCCGTCGGAGATGTCGTCGAGCTCTTCCTCGAGATGGGCGGTGAAGTTGTATTCGACGTAGCGCGGGAAGTAGGTCTGCAGGAAGGCGGTGACGATGCGGCCGCGGTCCTCGGGCACGAAGCGCTTGCGGTCGAGCCTCACGTAGTTCCGGCGCTGCAGCACCTCGATGATGCTGGCGTAGGTCGAGGGCCGGCCGATGCCGAGCTCCTCCAGCTTCTTCACCAGGCTGGCCTCGGAATAGCGCGGCGGCGGTTCGGTGAAATGCTGCTCGGGAAGGACGTCGCGGCGATCCAGCGCCTCGTCGGGCGCGACGTCGGGCAGGATGGCGTTGCCTTCCTCGTCCTCGTTGCCGTTCTCGTCCTTGCCCTCGTCGTAGAGGGTGAGGAAGCCGTTGAACTTCACGACCGAGCCGGTGGCGCGCAGCTGCACGGTCTTGTCGCCGCTCGCGATATCGACCGTCACCTGGTCGAGCACGGCGCTTTCCATCTGGCTCGCCACGGTGCGCTTCCAGATCAGCTCGTAGAGGCCGAGCTGGTCCTTGTCCAAGTGGGCGGCGACGTCCTGCGGCGTGCGGAACAGGTCGGTCGGGCGGATCGCCTCGTGCGCCTCCTGGGCGTTCTTGGCCTTGGAGGAATAGACGCGCGGGCTCGACGGCAGGTAGCTCTGGCCGTACTTGGTCTCGATCAGGCGGCGCGTCTGGCCGATCGCTTCCGGTGCGAGCTGCACGCCGTCGGTACGCATGTAGGTGATGAGGCCAACGGTCTCGCCGCCGATATCCACGCCCTCGTAGAGCCTCTGCGCGATGCGCATGGCGGTGGCGGCGCCCAGCCCCAGCTTGCGCGAGGCCTCCTGCTGCAGGGTCGAGGTGATGAAGGGTGGCGGCGGGTTGCGCCGGACCTGGCGGCGGTCGATCGAGAGCACCGAGAAGGCGCGGCGTTCGATCTCGCGCTTGGCCTGCTCGGCGCGCTCCTGGGTGTCGAGGTCGAACTTGTCGAGCTTGCGGCCGTCCAAGTGGGTGAGACGGGCCTTGAGCGTCTGCTTCTTGGCGGTGCCGAACAGGACGTCGACCGTCCAGTATTCGCGGCTCTTGAAGACTTCGATCTCCGACTCGCGCTCGCAGATCAGGCGCAGCGCGACGGATTGCACACGGCCGGCCGAGCGGCTGCCCGGCAGCTTGCGCCACAGCACGGGCGACAGGGTGAAGCCCACGAGATAGTCGAGGGCGCGTCGCGCCATGTAGGCGTCGATCAGCGGCTGGTCGAGCTCGCGCGGATGAGCGACGGCGTCGAGCACCGACTGCTTAGTAATGGCGTTGAAGGTGACGCGCTTGACGTCGACCCCGTCCAGCGCCTTCTTGGCCTTGAGCACGTCCCGGACATGCCAGGAAATGGCCTCGCCCTCGCGATCCGGGTCGGTGGCGAGATAGAGCTTGCCGCCCTTGGTCACCGCCTTGGCGATGGCGTCGAGCCGCTTCTGGGACTGCGGATCGACCGACCAGTCCATGGCGAAATCTTCGTCCGGGCGGACCGAGCCGTCCTTGGGCGGCAGGTCGCGGACATGACCATAGGAGGCCAACACGGTGTAACCGGGGCCGAGATATTTCCCAATGGTCTTAGCCTTGGCCGGGGACTCGACGACCAATACGTCCATCGCCGGTATATGCTCCAGTTTAAGATCAAGAACCGGAGCTAAATCACTGACCTACATCAGAGATACGCGGTTACCCCGGTGCCGTTCCAGGCGGCCCTCCAGCTCGAGAGCCAGCAGGACCTCCGCCATGGAGGCGGCGGACACTTGGCATCGACGTACCAGTTCGTCAACCGCAGTGGGTACCGACCCCAGCGCGGAGAGGACCTGAGCGACCGTCGGATCAGCCGATTTTTGCCTTGGTTTCTCAATGACTTGTAGGGTGGGCCGTGGCCAGCCGAGCACACCTAGAATATCGTTGGCGTGGCAGGCGAGAATGGCCCCATCCTGTATAAGGCTATTGGATCCGGCATAGCGCGGGTCGGCCGGCGAGCCTGGCACGACGAAAACCTCGCGACCCTGCTCGGCGGCGCGGTGGGCGGTAATCAGCGAACCCGACCGGGCGGCAGCCTCAATGACCACGACACCGATCGACAGGCCGCTGACGATGCGGTTGCGCCGCGGGAAGGCGCGGGCCACGGGCGGTGTGCCGAGAGGGGATTCGCTCAGCAGGAGGCCGCGGGCGGCAATCTCCGCATGGAGGGCGGCATTCTGCAGCGGGTAGATCTGGTCGATGCCGCCGGCCAGTACGGCCACGGTACCGGTGGCGAGCGCGGCCTGATGGGCGACCGAGTCGATGCCGCGGGCCAGGCCCGAGGCCACCACGAAGCCTGCCGCGCCGAGGTCCGCTGCCAGTTCGGTGGCGAAGCGACAACCGGCCGCCGAGGCTTCGCGCGCGCCCACCACGGCCAGGGTGGGCCGGCCCAGCAATCCAAGATCGCCGATCGCGGAGAGGATCGGCGGCGCATCGGGCAGGGTGGCGAGGGCGGCCGGATAGGCCGGATCGCCGATTACCAGGAAACGACCGCCTGCGTGCGTCAGCGCCTCTTCCTCGCGGGCGACCTCGGTATCGGCGAGCGTGGCCAGGCGCGCGCACGCGGCGCGGGCCGAGCCGAAATGTTCCAGCGCTTCGTGGAAGGTGACGGGGCCGATCCGCGCACTGCGCGCCAGCCGCAGCCGTGCGCGCCGTTCGGCGGGATCGAGTTCTGATGCAACGGGGCCGTCGAACATGGCCCGACGATACGCGCGAGAGCGCAGTCTGTAAAACAACCTAAGATAGAATCAGCGCAGCTTGGGATTGAGCGCGTCGCGCAGCCAGTCGCCCAGGAGGTTGACGGCCAGCGACAGGATGACGAGGGCGAGGGCGGGGAAGATCACGATCCACCATTCGCCGGAGAACAGGAAGGCGTTGCCGATGCGGATCAAGGTTCCGAGCGAGGGCTGGGTGGCCGGCATGCCGACCCCGAGATAGGACAGCGAGGCCTCGGCGATGACGGCGAGCGCCAGCTCGATGGTGGCGATCACCAGCACCGGCCCCCAGGCGTTGGGCAGCACGTGGGCGAGCGCAATGCGGGCACCCGGCACGCCGATGAGGCGCGCGGCGTTGACATAGTCCTTGTTCTTTTCGGCGAGCGTGGTGGCGCGGGTCACCCTGGCGAATTGCGGCCAGTAGGCGACGCCGATCGACAGCACCAGCACCCAGATGGCGATGTCGTCATGCACGTTGCGGGGCAGCACGACCCGCGCCACGCCGTCGAGGGTGAGCGCGATCAGGATGGCGGGCACGGTGAGCTGGATGTCGGCCAGCCGCATCACCACCGCCTCGACCCAGCCGCCGCGATAGCCCGCCAGAAGGCCCAGCAGCACGCCGGTGGTGACCGACAGCACGATGGCGGCGAGGCCGATCACCAGCGACACGCGGCTGCCGTAGAGGATGGCCGACAGCACGTCGCGGCCCTGGTTGTCGGTGCCCAGCAGGTGGCGGGCGCTGCCGTTCTCGTTCCAGGCCGGCGGCGTGAAGGCGTCCATCAGGTTGAGCGACTTCACGTCGAACGGATCGAACGGCGCCACCCAGGGCGCGAAGATGGCGCCCAGGAAATAGAGCACGGTCACGAGGGCGGCGGCGACGGCGAGCGGCGAGTGGCGGAAGCTCCACCAGATGTCCGACTCGCGCAGCCGGGCGCGCAGCGTCGTGTCGCTCATGACGCCCGGCGGCGGTTGAGCAACGCGCCCACGGTGGCGGCGAAGGCGAGCGAAGCAGCCAGCGGGCCGAAGCCTTCGAATCCGACCGAGCCGATCATCGCGGCACCCAGGGCCGCCGCGCCGATCCAGCCGACACTGGCGGTGGTCCCGTTGAGCCCCAGCACCGTGCCACGCACGGCGTCCGGCACGGAGGCGAGCGCCGCCATGTAGGAGGGGCGTCCCAGCGCGTTCAGGAGCACGTAGACGAAGCCCAGCGCCACCGAGACCGCCAGGCTGGGATGCCACAGGAAGAGCGCGAGGGCGGCTACGCCCGACAGCGCCATGACGACGGCAAAGGTCAGCAAGCGGTCGCGCAGGCGGTCGGCGATCTGGCCGCCCAGGATGGTGCCGGCGACATTGCCCAGCGCGAACACGGCCAGCGGAACGGCGGTCTCGACCAGGGAGAGGTGATAGGTCGCCTGCAGGAAGGTGGCGAAATAGACCGCGGCCAGCCCGTAGCAGATGCGTTCGGCGATGCCGGTGCCGAGCAGCCCCAGCACCTTGGGCGACAGCGCCGTGCGCAGCGACGGCCGCACGCCGCCGCGCATATGGCCCGCCGTGCCGCGCCCGACTGCGACGAACAGGCTGAGGCTGGCGGCAAAGGCAAGGCCGCCGACGCAAACCAGCCAGCCGCGCCAGCCGATCAGCGAGCCCACGGCGGCGGCCATGGGTACGCCGATCACCAAAGTGAGCGACTGGCCGCTCATCACCCAGCCAAGTGCACGGCCACGCTGGCTATCGGGCACTCGCCCGGAGACCTCGGCGAAGACCACGCCCATGAAGGCGCCGCTGCAGGCGCCACCGACTGTGGCCCACACGGCAACCCAGAAGAAAGAGCCGGCCAGCGCCTGCGCCAGCACGGAGAGGGCCAGGGTGAAGAGAGCCGCCACCAGAAGAGGCCGTCGGCCGACGACATCGGACAACCAGCCACCCAGTGCCGAAGTGATACCCCATGATATGGACGTCAGGGACACCAGGTTGGCGACCAGCGGCATGCTGACATCGAGGTCGTGCGCCATGTCGAGCAGGAAGGGCGCGCGCGTGGTGCCGCTCGAGGTGGCGGCGAACGAACCGAGGCAAGCCGCGCCGATCAGGGCCCAAGGAAGGTTTGCGCTTTTCGGATTCATCCGCCTGCGGTTCCCAACTGAGCCCGGTCGAGTCGGAGCCGCGGATCGATGGCGGCATAGAGCAGGTCGACGAAGAAATTGATGGTGACGAAGAGGAAGGAGACCATGACCAGGTAGGCCGCCATCACCGGGATGTCGGCGAACTGCACCGACTGGATGAAGAGCTGGCCCATGCCTGGCCACTGGAACACCGTCTCGGTGATGATCGAGAAGGCAATCAGGCCGCCGACCTGCAGGCCGATCACGGTGATCACCGGCAACAGCGTGTTCTTGAGCGCGTGGCGGAAATGCACGGCACGGTTGGTGAGACCGCGGGCACGCGCGAACTTGATGTAATCGGTGCGCAGCACCTCGAGCATCTGCGAGCGCACCAGGCGCAGCACCAGGGTCATCTGGAACAGCGAGAGGGTGAAGGCCGGCAACACGATCGCCTTCAGGCCCGACGCCGTGAGCAGGCCGGTGTTCCACCAGCCGAGCTTCACCGTCTCGCCGCGCCCGAAGGAGGGAAAGCACCAGTCGGCCGGCAGGCCGAGCGCCGGCGCCCAGTTCTTGCACTCCACCGAGAAGACATAGATCAGCAGGATGCCGATCACGAAGGTGGGCATGGCGACGCCCGCCAGCGAGAAGGTCATGATGGCGCCGCTGTCGAGCTTGCGCCGGCGCAGCGCCGTCAGCACGCCGAGCGGGATGCCCATGGCGAGGGCCAGCAGGGCCGCCACCGCCACCAGCTCGAGCGTCGCCGGCATGCGCTCGGCGATCAGGTCGGAGACCGGGCGCGCCAGCCGGTAGCTTTTGCCGAAATTGCCGGTGACGGCGTTGCCCAGGAAGCGGGCGAACTGGACGGCCACGGAATCCTCGAGCCCGAGGTCGCGGCGCATTTCGGCGCGCTCGGCCGGCGTCGCCTCCTGGCCCACCATGTTGTTCACCGGGTCGCCCACGAAGTTGAACAGCGCGAAGCACAGGAACGACACCGCCAGCATGACGGCCGCGGACTGGAGCAGGCGCGAGACGATGAAGGCGAGCACTGGCTACGCGGCAAACCTCATCCTGAGGAGCACGCTGCAGGCGTGCGTCTCGAAGGATGGGCAACAGTCGTGATGGATCCCACCACGGCGCGGGGGTTAGCCCGCGCGATCGAGACGCCGCGCTTCGCGCGGCTCCTCAGGGTGAGGCTTCTACGGCGACACGGGCTCACTTCATCGTCGAATATTTGAAGTTGGGCGCGTCGTTGGCGAAGATCGGGATCGTCACCTTGTCGCTCATCGACCAGACGATGAGCTGATGATGCAGCGGCAGGTACGGCATGTCGGCCACTGCCAGCGCCCAGGCGTCGGCGATCATCTTGTCGCGCTTGGCCTGATCGACCTCCTTCAGCATGGCGTCGGCGAGCGCGTCCATCTTGGGGTTGCTGTAGCCGGTGTAGTTCCAGCCGCCGACCTTCTTCGCCGCATCCTCGGTCTGGTAGAGGAAGGTGAAGACATAGTGCGAATCGAGCGTCGGCACACCCCAGCCCAGCAGGTACATGCTGGAGTCCTTCTTCTGCAGCTTGGGGAAGTGCAGCGTCTTGGAGCGCGCCTGCAGGTCGATCCTGATGCCGATCTGCGCCAGCATGCCGGCGACCGCCTGGCAGATCTGCTCGTCGTTGTTGTAGCGGTCGTTGGGGCAGTCGAGCGTAACGCCGAAGCCGTTGGGATAGCCCGCCTCGGCCATCAGCTTCTTGGCGCCGGCGACGTCGTATTTCAGCCGCTCGTCGAGCGCCTTGGTGTAGCCGTGCACGCCGGGCGCGGTGGTGAGCCCGGCGGGGGCGGAGAAATTGCGCATCACCTTGGCCTTGATCGCGTTGATGTCGATCGCCTGGTACATGGCCTGGCGGACGCGCTTGTCGGCGAACGGATTCTTGCCCTTGACGTCGGAGTATTTGAGCTCGGGCGAGCCCACGTCGAGGCCGAGGAAGATCGAGCGCACCTGCGCGGTCTCCTCGGTCTTGAGGCCCGGCGTCTGCTTGATGCGCGCGATGTCCTGCAGCGGCGCGTCGAGCACGAAGTCGACCTGGCCGGAGATCAGCGCCGCCACCCGGGTCGCCGGCTCCTTGATCGGCGTGTAGACCAGCTCGTCGGGATAGTTGGGGAAGTCCTTGGCGCCCCAGTAGGTCGGGTTCTTTTCCAGCACCGTGCGCACGTCGGGGTCGCGCTGCTTCACGGTGTAGGGGCCGGTGCCCATCGCGTTGCGCACCGCGAAGGTCTCTTCCTTGTCCTTGAAGCTCTGCGGCTTGGCCACGTTGTGCTTCTCCGACCACGCCTTGGACATGATCAGGATGGCGCTGGTGTAGTCGGGCAGGATGGGGTTGGGCCCATCGGTGATGATATGCACGGTGAGCGGATCGATCGCCTTCACCTCCTTGATCGAAGAGATGTAGGACCTGAAGTCGGAGCTTGGCGAGAGCGCGCGGTTGTAGCTGAACACCACGTCGTCGGCGGTGAACGGCGTGCCGTCGCTGAACTTGACGTCGGGCCTGAGCTTGTACTCCCAGACATCGGAGGCGATCGTCTTCCAGGACAGCGCCAGCCCTGGCACCTTGGCAAGCGAGGGGTCCCGGCTGATCAGGGCTTCGTAGACGTGGCTGTTCATCGCCGTCGTCGGCCCCTCGTTCTGGGCGTGCGGATCGAGGGTGAGGGCGTCGCCCTGACTCGCCCAGCGCAAGGTCTTGGCTTCGACCAGCGAAGAGGTGCACAGCGCGGCCGCGGCGAGAACGGCCATACGAGCAACGAACATGGCCATTGCCTCCTGCAGATATTGTGCATCGACCCTACCGGCCGCTCCCTGGTCGATCAATGGCAGCTCGGTGCACGGGACCGCATCCTCCGCTCGTCCCTTCTGTGCGCCGGTCATCCCAAGAGCCTTGCCGGTCGTCACAATTCGCGGCGTGATCCGGGGGCCCTCGACTAGAAAGCAACGCCTGTCGCGACCCACATCGAGGAATCCCCATGAACCGGCGTACGCTCATGATCCTGGCTGGAGGCTTACCGCTGATGTCGACCGCCCGTGCCCAAAACGCCCCCGCCGTCATTCGCCGCAGCCGCCCGGGCGATCCTTCCTGGCCGTCGGCGGAACAATGGGCCCAGCTCGATGCGAAAGTGGGCGGGCAGCTCATGCAGGTGCGCTCGCCACTGGACGCCTGCCGCGCCGCCCCCGACAGCGCCGAGTGCGCGGCGGTCTTCCGCGACCTCAAGAACCCCTGGTACATCGGCGACAATGTCGCGCTCACCCAGACCAGCGGCTGGGTCGACGCCTGGACCTCGGCGCCCAGCGCTTATGCTGTCGCCGCGCGCAACGCCGCCGATGTGGTGGCGGCCGTCGACTTCGCGCGCACGCACCGGCTGCGGCTGGTGGTGAAGGGCGGCGGACACAGTTACCAGGGCACGTCGAACGCGGCCGACTCGCTGCTGGTCTGGACGCGGCCGATGGATCGCATCGACATCCACGACGCCTTCGTGGGCCAGGGCTGCAGCGATGCCCCGCAGCCCGCGGTGTCGATCGGCGCCGGCGCGGTCTGGCTGCACGCCTATGCCGCCGTCGCCAAGGCCGGCCGCTACGTTCAGGGCGGCGGCTGCCTCACCGTGGGCGTGGCCGGCCTGGTGCAGAGCGGCGGCTTCGGCAGCTTCTCCAAGCGCTACGGCTCGGCTGCGGCCAGCCTGATCGAGGCCGAGGTGGTGACGGCGGACGGCGCCGTGCGCATCGCCAACGCCTGCACCAATCCCGACTTGTTCTGGGGTTTGAAGGGCGGTGGCGGCGGCAGCCTGGGCGTGGTCACGCGGCTCACCTTGCGCACCCACGAACTGCCGAAGTTCTTCGGCGGCGCGTTCGCCGCAGTGAAGGCCAATTCCGATACCGCGTTCCGCCGGCTGATCGAGCGCTTCGTTGCCTTCTATCGCGAGGCGCTGTTCAATCCGACGTGGGGCGAGCAGGTCAAGTTCTACGGCGCCAACGTCTTCGAGGTCGCGATGATCTTCCAGGGCATCGATCGCGACCAGGCGGAAGCGGCCTGGCGGCCTTTCGTTTCCTGGATCGCCGCACAGGGCGGCGATTACACCATCGTCGCGGCGCCGATGTTCTTCACCGCGCCGGCGCAATATCTGTGGGACGCCGAGTTCCTCAAGAAGAACGCACCGCAGATCGTGCTGAGCGACGACCGTCCCGGCGCCCCCGAGGGCAACGTGTTCTGGCGCTCCAACCAGGACGAGGCCGGCTGGTGCCTGCACGGCTACGAGTCGACGTGGATGCCGGCGTCGCTGCTCGAGCCGGCGCGACAGCCGCAGCTCGTCGACGCCTTGTTCGCCGCCTCACGCCGCCGGACGACGTCGCTGCACTTCAACAAGGGCCTTGCAGGAGCGCCGGCCGAGGCGGTCGCGGCGGCGCGCGACACCCCGACCAACCCCGCCGCCGCCGAGGCCTTCGCGCTCGCCATCATCGCGGCCGCGGGGCCGCCGGCCTTCCCGGGGATCGCCGGCCACGAACCCGACCTGTCGCTTGCCCACAGGAATGCACGCGACATCGCCGCGGCGATGGGCGAGCTGCGCAAGCAGGTGCCGAATCCCGGCTCCTACGTATCGGAGTCGAACTATTTCGAGGGCGACTGGCAGGGCGCCTTCTGGGGTACGAACTATCCCCGGCTGCGGCAGGTCAAGGACAAGGTGGATCCCGAAGGACTCTTCTTCGTCCATCACGGAGTCGGCAGCGAGGATTGGAGCGCCGACGGCTTCACGCGCCTGAAGTAGAGGCGTCGGGGGCCTTGGGGCGCTGGCCGATCTTGGGTTCGGTGCCCTTCAACAGCCGGTCGATGTTCTGGTGGTGGCGTGCCCAGACCAGCGGCACCAGCAGGGTGAGCAGGATGGCCGCGCGCGGATCGGCCAGGAACCAGGCGGCGATTGCCGCGACCAGGGCGGCCAGCAGCGTCGCCAGCGAGGAGTAGCGGAAGATCGCGGCGAAGACGAGCCAGGCCGCACAGGCGACGGCGCCGACCGGCCATGACAGGCCCCACATCACGCCGATCGTCGTCGCCATGCCCTTGCCGCCCTTGAAGGAGAGCCAAACCGGGAACATGTGGCCGAGCACCGCGCCCGCCGCGGCGCCCACGGCGGCGAGTTCGCCCAGCTGGGCCGCGATCAGCACCGGCGCCGCGCCCTTCAGCGCATCGAGCAGCAGGGTGGCGCCAGCTAGTTCCTTGCGGCCGGTGCGCAGCACGTTGGTGGCGCCGATATTGCCCGAGCCCACCTTGCGGATGTCGCCCAGCCCCGCCGCGCGGGTCAGCAGCAGGCCGAACGGGATCGAGCCCAGCAGGTAACCCAGCAGGAACGGTCCCAGCATAAGGACCAGGGTGGAAATCATCCGCGGCGCACCCTTCTCAGGCTCTACGGGCTCGTGACCTTGCAGTTGGTCGAGTCGATGTAGGTCGTGGTCGGCGGTCCGATCAGCTCGGTGGTGATCCGCTCACCGGGCTGGATGAACACCGGCCCGAGATAGTCGGTCGAGACTGGCCGCCCGGCATTCATGAAGGTGCACTCCGCCTGGGTGTTGATGGCCTTCGGCGTGTTGGAGGTGAGTGTCACCGTGACCTGCCAGTAGCGCGAATCGCCATAGGTGAGGTTGGTCGCCCCCAGGGTCACCAGGGGCTGCGGCGTCGACGAATAGGGAATCGGCCGCGGACCGGTGCGGCGCATCTGCGGCTGCGGCTTGGGGCCGACCCCCTCCGGGACGCGATAGGTCGAGCTGCTCGGGTCGAAGGCGGCATTGGGATCCTGCGATGATGGCGGTGCTCCCATTGATGGCGAGGGACCGCTTGATGGCGAGGGACCGCCGCCCGGTACGGCGAGCGGCTGGGGCGCGAGCGGCTGCGGTGACATTGGCTGGGGCGTGATCGGCGCGCTGCTGATCGACGATCCCGTGCTGGGTGGCGGGTTCATCTGCATCGACGGTGCAGGGGCGGCCTGCAGGGGCGTCGGCGTGGGCGCCGGGGCGGTCACGCCGCCCACCTGGGTCTGCAGGCGGTCGTAGCAGGACAGGCGCTGCTGGGTGTCGGTGATCTCGGCGCAGATCTGGATGTGGCGGGTCAGGGCATCGAGCAGGTCGTCGCGCGACTGGCCGCGCGTCTGGGCGTGGCCCGCGCCGGCGAGCGCCACCGTCGCGACCCCGAGAAGAAGAGACTGTCGAGCTATCATCCATCGCCCCGGTCTGTGAGAAGGCGCCGACAATAGCAGACGAAGTGGCCGTTTGGAGGCAGCTTTTGGCTCGCGGGCGCGGCGTCAGGCCGCCTGCGCAGTCGTCGTGAAGCTATCGTCGCGATAGATCGTGCGGCCGCCCACGATGGTCGCCATGACGCGGCCCTGCACCGGACGCTCGTCGAACGGCGTGTTCTTGGTCTTGCTGCAGAGCTCGTCGCGATCGACCATCCAGGCATAGTCGGCGTCGAACACCACGAGGTCGGCCGGCGCGCCCTTGGCGAGCCTTCCGCCCGGCAGGCCGAACAAGCGCGCCGGCGTGCTCGACAGCAGCTGGAACAGGCGCGGCAGGGTGAGGTGGCCGTTATGCACCAGCTCGAGCGAGATCGGCAGCAGGGTTTCCAGGCCGATGCCGCCCGGCTCGGCCTGGGCGAAGGGCACGCGCTTGCTGTCCTGGTCCTGCGGCCGGTGGTCCGAGACGATGGCGTCGATGGTGCCGCTCTTCAGGCCTTCGACCACGGCCATGCGGTCCTTCTCGGCGCGCAGCGGCGGCACCAGCTTGCCGAAGGTGCGATAGTCGCCGACCGCGAGGTCGTTCAAGGCAAAATACGGCGCGGCGGTATCGCAGGTGATCCTGAGGCCGCGCGCCTTGGCAGCGGCGATGGCGGCGACCGCTTCGGCGGTCGAGATCTTGGCGAGATGCAGGCGCCCGCCGGTCATCTCGGCCAGCCGGATGTCGCGCTCGACCATCATCACCTCGGCGAGCGGCGGATTGCCCGACAGGCCGAGCCGGGTCGCCGTCTCGCCGCTGGTCATGGTGCCGGTCGACAAGGTCGGCTCCTGCGGCAGATGGACGATCAGCGCGTCGAACGCCTTGGCGTAGTAGAGCGCGCGGCGCATCACCTGGGCATTGCCGACGGCGTGGTCGGCGTCGGTGAAGGCAACGGCGCCGGCCTCGGCCAGCAGGCCGATCTCGGCCAGTTCCTTGCCCTCCAGCCCGACGGTGAGCGCGCCATAGGCGTACATGTTCGCGAGCTTCACCTGACGGGCGCGGCGGGCGACGAACTCGATCAGCGAGGCGTCGTCGAACGGCGGCTCGTTGTCGGGCAGCAGCACCAATGAGGTGATGCCGCCCACCGCGGCGGCCGCACCGGCGCTCGCCAGGGTTTCCTTGTGCTCCTCGCCGGGCTCGCCGGTATGAACGCGCGTGTCGACCAGGCCCGGCGCGAGATAGAGGCCGCGGCAGTCGACCGACTGGATGCCGTAGGGCGCGCCCGAGGCGAACAGGTTCGGCCCGTAGTCGGCGATCTTGCCGTCGCTGATCAGCACGGCGCCGCGATAGTCCGAATCGCCCACGGGATCGATGATGCGGGCGTTGATGTAGGCGGTCGATCCGCTGTGCTGCGGCGCGCTCGGATCGACGTTGCCCCTCACGCGGCGGCTCCCGCCAGCGCGTTGCGCCGCCCGCCAATCAAGGCCTCCAGGCAGGCCATGCGCACCGCCACGCCCATCTCGACCTGCTCGTGGATGACCGAGCGGTCGAGGTCGTCGGCGACCTCCGAATCGATCTCGACGCCGCGGTTCATCGGGCCGGGATGCATGATCAGCGCGTCGGGCTTGGCGAACCTGAGCTTCTCGTGGTCGAGGCCGAAGAAGTGGAAGTACTCGCTGATCGACGGCACGAACAGGCCCTGCATGCGCTCGGTCTGCAGGCGCAGCATCATGACGATGTCGACGTCCTTGAGGCCGGTCTTCATGCTGTAATGGACTTCGACGCCCATCTTTTCGATGTCGGTCGGCATCAGCGTGGGCGGGCCGACCACCCGCACGCGCGCGCCCATGATCTGCAGCAGGTGGATGTTCGAGCGCGCCACCCGGCTGTGCATGATGTCGCCGCAGATCGCCACCAGGAGGCCCTGCAGGCTGCCGCGTCGTCGCCGGATGGTGAGCGCGTCGAGCAGCGCCTGGGTCGGGTGCTCGTGCTGGCCGTCGCCGGCGTTGATGACGGCGCAGTTGACCTTCTGCGACAGGAGGTTGACTGCGCCCGATTCGGAGTGGCGCACGACGATCGAATCGGGCCGCATGGCGTTCAAGGTCATCGCCGTGTCGAGCAGGGTCTCGCCCTTGCGCACCGAGGAGGTGGCGACGTCCATGTTGATGACGTCGGCGCCCAGCCGCTTGGCCGCGACCTCGAAGCTGGTGCGCGTGCGCGTCGAGTTCTCGAAGAACAGGTTGATGACAGTGCGGCCCGACAGGAGGTCGCGCCGCTTGTCGATGGATCGGTTCTGGTCGATGTAACTTTCGGAAAGGTCGAGCAGGCCCGAAATGGCTTCAGGCGCAAGACCCTCGATGCCGAGAAGGTGGGGCAACCTCGGCACGCCCATGCGTTTTCTTGTCACTAAAGCGCGACGTTAAGCATGCCGGTGTGGCGCCCGCAAGGCGGCGATTTGGTGGATAACCGGATCGCCGCCGCTTCACGCCAGCCGCACCTCCGCGCAGGAACACACCAGGGCCGGCCCGCGCGGCGCCAGGAAGTCCGACCAGATGGCGTTGTGATGCTCGATGATCTTCGCCGCCGCGAGATGCGGCCGATCCGACGTCGTGTGGCCGTCCGACGGCACGGTCGTCGGATAGCCGCGCGCCAGGGCGCTGCGCACGGTGGTGTCGACGCAATAGTCGGTGGCGCAGCCGGTGACAATGAGCCGGTCGATCGCACGGTTGCGCAGGAACTCTTCCAGCGAGGTATCCAGGAATGCGTCACAGGACTTCTTGCGGATGATCGCGTCGGCCGGTTGGACCTCCAGCGCGTCGAGCAGCTTCCAGCCCGGCAGGTCGGGGTGATGGGGATCGCCCGGCGGTCCGTCGTGCTGGATGAAGACGACCGCACCGCCGGCTTCGCGCACCATGCCGGCGAGCTTGTTCAGCCGGCCGACCAGTCTCGCCGCGTCGTGCCGCGGGGTCGACGGGCCGAACGAGCCCTGTTGCATGTCGATGACGAGCAGGGCGTGAGTCATCAGGCGTTGTCTCCACTTCCGGGTCGTGGACCCGTATAGCGGGCGCGCGGCCGAATCAACGCGCCATGGGCGGCCTGTTCCAGCGCGTGGGCGATCCAGCCCACGGTGCGGCCCAGCAGGAAGAGGGCGAGGGCGGAATCCTTCGGCAGGCCGAGCACCCTTTCGACCATCACCGTGGTGAAATCGACGTTGGCCTTGCGGTCGATCAGGGCTTCGGCGGCCGCCGCCAGCCGCTCGGCGAAGGCGAGCTCGGGCGATCGCGGCATGGCCTCGCGCAGCAACGCGAACAGGGTGGCGGCCCGGACGTCGCCGTCGGGATAGAGGATGTGGCCGAAGCCGGGAATGTAGATGTGGTCGCGCACCCTCTGGGCCAGCTCGGCATCGAGGTCGGTCGTCTTCCTCAGGTCGTCGAACAGCGCGGCGACCCGGCGCGTCAGCCCGCCATGGCGCGGGCCGTTCAGCGCCGCCAGCCCGGCCATGGTGGCGCCGTAGAGGTTGGCGCCGGTCGAGGCCACGACTCGGGCGGCGAAGGCCGAGGCGTTGAACTCGTGATCGGCCGACAGGACGAGAGCAGCGCGCAGCAGCGGGGCGCGTTCGGATGGCACCTTCCAGGCTGCGGCAAGCTGCTCGTGGACGGGAAGCGGGGAGGGGGGCCGCGCCGTCACCGCCGCCGTCAGCAGCCGCAGCACACGGACGCCGGTTTCAAGCATCGCCGAGCGGTCCTCGACCCAGCTCGGATGGTCGAGCGCTGCGGCCGCGGGCAGCAGCACGAGGCAGCGATCGACCGGCGCGAGCGTGGCCGCGGCCAGCCAGGCCCGCCGCAGCGCCGTGGTCATGGGCGGGATATTGCCGGCGGCGAACGGCTTGTCGTCGCAATTCCATAGAAGGCGGGCGGTGTCTTCCAGCGAGGCCGTGCGGGCGAGCTCGGTGGCATCGAGGCCGCGATAATAAAGACGGCCGTCCTCGATCAGGGTCAGCGCCGATTCGAGAACCGGCGTGCCGAAATCGAGCGCATGGTTGGCGATCGATTCGGCCTTGCGGCCGATATCGCGGCGGCGCTTCAGGCGCACGATGTCGTCGGCGCGGTAGCGCCGCTCGCGACGGCCGTCGACCGCCTCCGAGCGCAGCAGCCCGCGGCTGACATAGGCGTAGAGTGTCGCCGCCGATACGCCAAGCCGTCGCGCGGCTTCCCGGGAACTCAGCCATTCGTTCGACATGGCTTTATATTGATCAATATAATCAAGATTGACAATATATTTCGACGATCCGACGGTGGGCCCCGATATCGGGAAAGGAAATTCAATGCTGCAGACACGGGTGGATAGCGGCCTCGACGGCGTCGTCGTGGCCGACACGGTGATGAGCGAGGTCGACGGCGAGGCCGGCCGGCTGGTCGTCCGCGGTCACGCCCTGCAGGAGCTGGTCGCCTCGCGCGGCTTCGAGGGCGTCGCGGCGCTGCTGTGGGAGGGCTATGCCGAAGGCGGGGGCGATGCGTCGGCAGTCGCGAGCGGCCTGGCGGCGGCGCGCGTGCAGGCTTTCGCCGCCGTGCCGAAGCTGCTCGCCGCCACGCGCGGCCTCAACCCGGTCGAGGCACTCCGGGTCGGCATCGCCCTGCTGCCCGACCATGAGACGACGCCGCATCACTACCTGGTGTGCGGCGCCATGCCGGTGTTCCTGGCGGCCCTGCTCAACGCCGAGAAGGGCCTGGCGCCGATCGCACCGGATCCGACGCTCACCACCGCGCAGGATCTCCTGCGCATGATCCGCGGCCAGCGCGCCGGCGTGGTGTTCGAGAAGGCGCTCGACACCTACCTGGCGACCATCGCCGATCACGGCTTCAACGCCTCGACCTTCACCGCCCGCGTCGTGGCCTCCACGCATGCCGGCCTGATCTCCTCGGTGCTGGCGGCGCTCTGCGCGCTCAAGGGCCCGCTGCATGGCGGCGCGCCCGGCCCTGTCCTCGACATGCTGGACGAGATCGGCGAGGCCGCGCGCGCCGAGGCCTGGTTCGACGACGCCTTCGCCAAGGGCGCGACCCTGATGGGCTTCGGCCATCGCATCTACAAAGTGCGCGACCCGCGCGCCGACGTGCTGAAGCAGACCGTGGCCACGCTGCCCGCGACCGCCGGGCGCCTCGCCTACGCCACTGCAGTCGAGAAGGGCGCCATCGCCGCGCTGCGCAAGCACAAGCCCGGCCGGCGTCTCGACATCAACGTCGAGTACTACACCGCGCTGCTCCTGGAGGCGCTCGAGGTGCCGCGCAGCGCCTTCACCGCCCTGTTCGCGGTCGGCCGCACCGCCGGCTGGTGCGCGCACATCTTCGAGCAGGAGAAGGGCGGTCGCATCATCCGCCCGCAGTCGAACTATGTTGGGCCAAGGCCCCAATAACGCCGCTAGTCGTCGCGCACCGCCGCGCCGCGCCAGGTGCGGGCGCGCGTGCCGGCGGCGTCGAACACCCAGACGATCACCTCGGCGCCAGCCGGCGTGAAGCGGGCGTTGAAATGGCGGCGCCAGAAGCTGCCGTCGGCATGGTTGAACAGCGCCTCGGTGCCGAGCGAGTCGGGGCCAACGATCAGGGTCGCCGAGCGCGGCGCGGGATGGGCGTCGGCGCCGATCAATGTGGCGAAACCGCCGGCCAGCGGCGCGAAGCGCAGCGTCTCGCCCCGGTAGGTGGTTTGCATCGGCCCGCCGTCGATGCGCAGCCAGACGACGGCGCAGCCATCCTCGACACGGATGGAGAAATAGACGGCAAGGGGCGCCGGACTGTCGAGATCGACATGCGGATGCTCGGGCGGAGGATAGATGTCTTCGAGCGGGATCGACCGGTAGAACCGCACGACGCCGGCGTAGCTGCCGAGCCATTCCGGCCCCAGGCCCGATTGAGCGCGCGCATCGGAGACGATGAGAAGCGTGGCGCCGGCGCCGAGGAACTGGCGGCGCGCCATCATCTGCTGCGGCCTGCCACCACGGTGAGATCGACAATGACCTCGTCAGCGACCTGGCCGGTGCCGGCCCATTCGTTCCGGCCGACGCCGAAGTCGAGCCGCTTCAGATTGAGCCGTCCGCGCGCCGTCGCGCGCAGCCTGCCCGGTTGCGCCGGATCGTCGGCGATCGCCAGGGTGAAGGGCAGCACGGCGTCGCGCGTGACGTCGCGGATCGTGAGCTTGCCGCGCGCCTCGTAGCGCTCGCCCCCCTTGCCGGCGATCGAGGTCGCCACGAAGCGCGCCGCGGGGAATTTCTGCACGTCGAGGAAGCTGGGTCCCTTGAGCAGCGAATCGACGTCGTGGTTGTTGGTCGTCACCGGCGGCGTCTCGATCTTGATGTCGATGCGCGCCGCGGCGAGCGCGGCGGGATCGAGGACGATCTCGCCCGTCCAGGTCGGGAAGCGGCCGTTGACGAAGGCGCCGACCTGGGAGGCGGTGAAAGTGAGCGAACTCGCGCGCGGATCGATCGTCCAGGCGTCCTGCGGTCCGGCGATCGCAGGTGAGGCGAGGAGCAGGAGGGCGAGGAGCGGCCAGGAGCGCATCAGGTTCCTCCGAACGGCCACATGCGGCGAAAGACGCCGTCGCGCCGCAGCAGATCGTGGTGCACGACGGCGGCGACATGGAGCGCCAGCACCGCGATCAGGAGCCGCGACAGGACATAATGCGTCGTCTGCAAGGCCTCGAACAAGGCGGGGTCGCGCGGCACCAGGTCGGGCAGGGGGATGTAGCCGAACCAGAAGACGCTGACGCCGGCCGCCGAGCTCATCAGCCAGCCGCTCAGCGGCATGGCGAGCAACAGCGCCAGCAACGCCCAATGGGCGATCGGCGCCAGCACGGCCTGCCAGTGCACGACCGCCGAGGGCAGCGGCGGCGGCGGATGGCGCCAGCGCCACATCAGGCGGCCGACCGTCAGCGCCAGCACGACCAGCCCCACCCACTTGTGCCAAGTATAGGCATAGAGCTTGGTGAAGCTGAGCGGCAGGCCGGTCATCCACAGTCCGACGGCCAGCATGCCCAGCACCGCGAGCGCGGTCACCCAGTGCAGCGCCTGGGCGGCGGGATGATAGCGCGGCTCGGCCACGCGTCCGTCCCGGCGGCGCGCGCTCAGCGCCACGCGTCGGTGGCGATGACGATCTCGACGGTGTCGCCAACCATGTCGACATACTTGGTCATGCCGAATTGGGAGCGCTTGAGGGTGCCGATGCCGCGGAAGCGGGCGTAGCGCGCGCCGGCCGGTGCGTTGGGCCGGCGGTCGGCCACCGTCACGTCGAGCGTCATCGGCCGCGTGATGCCGCGCAGCGTGATGTCGCCCTCGACCTTGAAGGCGTTCTGGCCGGTGCGTTCGATCTTCTTCGATTCGAAGGTCATCTTGGGGAACTTCTCGACATCGAAGAAGTCGCTGTCCTTCAGCATCGCCGTCTGCTGGGTATCCAGCATCTGGAGGCTCACGGTGTTGACCACGACCTCGACGGTGCTGTTGGGCACCTCGGCATCGTCGACATTCACGAAGCCCTGCCAGCTCTTGAAGCTGCCGGTGGTGCGGAAGATCTTGGAATTGCCGATCGCGAAGTCGATCGTGCCGTGGTCGGCGCCGATCGAAAGCTTTTCGGCCGCCTGGGCCAGTGGGCTTTCCAGCATGAAGGCAAGCACGATGGCCAAGAGTCTAGCCGGCACGGACACGCTCCTCGTAGGTCTCGAAGAACCGACGGCCCGTCCCCCGCTGATTTTCATAGATCGAGCCCTGGTGGTCGGCGGCCGGCAGCGGCATGCGCACGGGTGCGGGCACCACGCGCGGCTCGATGGTGGGCTCGCCCAGCACCATGCGGCCGTTGAACTCCTCGAAATTCGCCACCCCCATCAGCGGCCAGGCGTCGGCCGCGGTGTATTCGTGCAGCAGCAGGCGACGCTGGCGGTTGGATCGGTTGAGCGCCGAACCGTGCACCAGCCGCACATGATGGATGGTCATTGAGCCGGCCGGCCCGACGAGCGGGACCGCCTTGGCGAAATCGAGCGCGCACTCGGCCGGGTTCATCGCCCCGCAGAAGCGGCCCTGGGCGTGATGGTCGAAGGTTGGGCCGCGATGCGTGCCGGGCAGCACCATCAGCGGGCCGTTGTCGATGTCGCAGTCGTCGAGGTAGATGCCGGTCGCCAGCACGTCGTCGTTGGTGTGTGGATAGAATGCCCAGTCCTGGTGCCATTCCACCGGCGAGCCGTAGCTGGCCGACTTCATGTTGAGCTTGCCGCCGTGCTGGCGGATGGCGGGTCCCAGGAGCTGCGCCAGGATCGACGTGATCGCCGGATCGCGCGCCAGGGTATGGAAGAAGGCGTAGCGCTTGAAAATCGCGGGCTTCAGCCGGCGTACCCGCGGCAGGGTGGCGCTGTGGCTGGGCTCGAGGTCATAGAGTTCGTCGTTGGTGGCGACGCCGCGCGCCTCGTCGACGATGCGGTCGGTGAGCGCGCGCAACTGGCCGAGCTGCTCGCCCTGGATCAGGCGAGGGATCACCAGGTAGCCGTCTCGACGATAGGTCTCGATCTGCTGTTCGCTGAGCATGCGAAACCATAGCACGAGAGGCCGGCTTCACGGATAATCACGCTATGGCGATCCGCGCCCTTTTCCCGACACTTGTCAGCAAAGAAGCCCTGAGCAGGCCGGATCAGGGCCGGTTCGAGCAGGATCTGGCCGATGAATGCCGGTCACTCGCCGCCTCGGACGCGGCCGGCCGGCGCTGGTCGGCTCGGCATTATCTCGGCGGCTACACCTCCTACGGCTCGCTCGACCGGCTGCATCTCGTCTCGTCGCTGTTTGCGCGGCTGCGTCGGCGCATCGATCCCCGCGTCAAGGCGTTCGCCCGCGCGCTGCACTACGATCTGGCCGGCCGGACGCTCGAGATGACCGATTGCTGGGCGAACGTCATGCCGGCGAGCGCGGTGCACTCCCTGCACCTGCACCCGACCTCCTTCATCAGCGGCACGTACTACGTGACTGTGCCGCAGGGCGCCGGTGCGCTGAAATTCGAGGATCCGCGGCTGGCTCTTCATATGGCGACGCCGCCGCGACGGGCCGACGCGCCGGAGCGCTTTCGGCCGTTCGTCGGCCTGCCGGCCAAGGCGGGCGACCTCGTGCTGTTCGAGAGCTGGCTGCGTCATGAAGTGCCGCCGGCGCGCTTCTCCGGCGAGCGTATCTCGATTAGCTTCAACTACGCCTGGTCTGCCAAGGGCGCCGCCAAGGATCGCCGCTGATGGAATGCCGATGAGGCTTCTCCTCCCTCTATTCGGCCTGCTGCTCGCGTCGTTTGCCGCGGCCGGCTCCGCCGTGGCGGCGGATTGTCCGCTCGACCTCGGGCGTGGCACGGGCTGGGTCGTGTTCTCCGACCACTACATGATCGCCTTTCGTCCTGAACCGATGCGCATCGAGGTCGGCGAACCGTTCGCACTGCTGTTCAATGTCTGCACCAAGAACGGCAATCCGGCCGAGCTGGTGGCGGTCGACGCACAGATGCCTGAGCAGAAGCGGGGCATGAAGGCCAAACCGACCATCGTGCCGGCGGGCGACGGCCGCTATCGCGCCGAAGGCATGGTGTTCGACAGGTCCGGCCGTTGGGAGCTCGCCATCGACGTGCGCGCCGGCGAGGAAAGCGAACGCCTGACGCACGAGATCATTCTCAAGTAGGGCGCTAACCGCGCAGACGCGCCAGCGCACTTTCCAGGATCCAGGCCGCGGCGGCCGCGTCGACCCTTTCGGCGCG